>ERZ795057.101-NODE-101-length-89927-cov-8.226722_pt1 | contig 89927 bp, 91 predicted proteins | sample MGYA00375141_ERZ795057 | MGnify/ENA primary metagenome ERZ795057 (study PRJEB30186, sample SAMN05720163) | activated sludge metagenome | isolation source: Anaerobic digester | place: Hong Kong | collected 2015-01-26 ...
AAAAAGGCAGGGAATCATCCCTGCCTTTTTTACATTACTCCTGAATATTATCTTGATTTTCCTTCTGCTGTCTTTCCCTTGTGTTCTTTGCGACGATGGAAAAGAGGATGAAATCCACGATGACACCGCCCGCAGCGATGATAAACCCGACGATCTGAGACGGGAACACCAGCTGATAGAGGAAGCCGAGGCAGATGATAAAATCCCCCAGCATGACGATCTTTTGTCCGCCTGACTTGGCGTATTTCAGAAGACCGGTGATGAAAAAAAACAATGCCGGTATGGCGTATAACCAGTTGGGCATCAACTATCACTCCTTTTAATAAATATCATCATATATGTATGGCCCAGCCCTGTGACATTCTGGCGGCCTCCATGAGTCCTTCTGAAAGTGTCGGATGTGCGTGGATCAGTTCGGCCACCTTCTCCATGGAGATCTTCATGTCTTTGGCCAACAGGAGTTCGTGGATCAGTTCCGTGGCCTGAGCGCCGACGATCGATGCACCAAGCAGGCATCCTGTTTCCTTATCCGTGATGAGCTTGAAAAAGCCGTCGGCCTGTTCAACGGCCGTTGCCTTTCCAATGGCCTTATACGGGAATCTCGATACGACGGTTGTTTCGGGATCGGCATCCTTTTCCCTGAGGCCGAAACTTCCGACTTCCGGTTCACAATAAACGGCTCCCGGTATGAGCATCGGATCGAGCTGCTTTTCCACTTTTCTTCCCGCGATGTGTTCTACGGCTATTTCTGCCTCTTTCGAAGCCACATGGGCAAGAAGCGGTGAGGCAACGACATCGCCAACCGCATAAACTCCCTTCACGTCTGTCTCGTAATAGTCCCCAACGGGGATAAAACCCCTTTCCGTTTTCACACCAATGTCTTCCAGTCCGATATTTTCTACGTTGGTTGCCCTTCCGACGGCAACGAGAATCTGATCCACGACGACCTCCGATGTGGAACCATCCTTGGCTTCCAGCGTGACCTTCAACCCTTCTTTCGTTTCCGTATATCCCGTCGCCTTTGTTGAGGTATAGATCCTGACCTTTCTCTTCCTGAAGGCCTTTTCCAGTTCCTGACTGATGTCTGCATCTTCTGTCGGAAGGAGGGTCTCCATCATCTCTACGAGGTGAACTTCCACACCGAATGAGTTCATGACATGAGTAAATTCCATTCCGATCGCCCCACTTCCGAGGATGAGGATCCTTTCGGGCAGTTTTTCCAGCATGAGGGCTCCGGTTGAACTGAGCACCTTCTCCTCATCAAAGGCAAATCCCGGAATCTGTCTCGGTCTTGACCCGGTGGCGATGATGATGTTTTCGGCCTTTATCACTTCTTCATCGTCAATCCTGAGTGTTTTGGCATCGACGAACTTTGCCTCCCCGGCAAAATATTCTACCTGGTTCTTTTTCAAAAGGAATTCTACCCCTTTTGAAAGTTTTTTTGAGGTTAGTCTGGATTTCTTGAAGACCTCCTGATAATTGAATCCGGATGTGTCAACCTTGACACCCATCTTCTCCAGGTCTTTAATGGCGTTAAATTTCTCCGCCTGATGGATAAGGGCCTTTGAGGGAATACAACCGATATTCAGACAGACACCACCCGGTTTGTCTTTTTCCACGATCGCCGTTTTTAAACCGAGCTGTGCGGCTCTGATCGCTCCAACGTAACCTCCCGGTCCTGCTCCTATGATAATCAGATCAAATTCTTTCACTTTCTTTCCTCCCCGTTCTGCAAGATTAGTTTCTGTTCCCTATAATGGACGAAATATTTGTTGTCTTTTGTTCTATAAAAAAATGCGGGGGCTATTTATGATCTTTCCTTTAGAAAGCTCTGGAAACTTCCATGAAGTTCCATGAATTGCCCTTACGGTATTCTATAGTCTCTTATCTTCCATCCTGTATTCAAGATGCGCGTAGACGGGAATCCCATACAGATAATGATTGGGCGCCTCTCCACTGATCAGCGGCTGGGCATACCGTTTAAAGGCATCCGTCACGTTGAACCCGTCTACGTCGATGTATGCCTCCGGAAGCTCCTTCGTTTCTCCGGCCACCTTTGCGAGATCAACCGTGTCAAAATGCCTGAGATAGGGTCTGTCCATATCCCTGACGATGGTGATCATCCTGTCCGTTTCACCGTTCTTTGTCATCCGAAGAACGGCCCGAGCCCCGACTTCGATGGCATCCTGCCAGTCCGTGAGACTCGCGAGATGTCTTGACGATCGTTGAAGATAATCAGGCAATCCGGTATGAACCTTTACCCCAAGTCCTTCTCTGACTATCTTTTCAAGTTCGTTGCATATCTTTCCAAGCTGTACGTTTCCAAAGTTATCCGTGTAGCCGGCCGTTGAGATAAATTTATCGTTTTCATCCTTCAGTGCTTCCGAGGCAACGATAGAGCAAAAACCGTTCAGACGGATCTCGTCTTCTACCCTCGCGAGGAATCTTTCCCTTGAGAAGGCGACTTCGGGCAGGAGGATGACAGAAGCGGCGTTCAGGTCGTTTTCCTGGGCAAGCGAGGCGGAAGCGGCGAGCCAGCCGGCATGTCTCCCCATGGATTCAAGGATAAAGACCTTCGTAGAGGAAGCGGCCATGGATCTGAGATCCCTTGTGGCCTCAAGAATGGCCGTCGCGGTAAATTTGGCCGCAGAACCGAATCCCGGGCAGTGGTCGGTATACATCAGGTCGTTGTCCACCGTCTTTGGAATCCCCATCACCTTCAATTCGTACCCATTCTGTCTTGCATACTCTGAAACGGCATGCGCGGTTTCCATTGAATCGTTGCCGCCGTTGTAAAGGAAATAACCGATATCATGCGCTTCAAAGACATCGAAGATCCTTTGAAGCTGAGCATCATCCTCAATCTTCACCCTGCAGGAACCGAAGATTCCACCGGGGGTATAGGCAATCCTTTCTATCTCTTTTTTCTTTTCCTCGTTCATGATATAAAGATCTTCGTCAAGAATCCCCTGTATACCACTCTTTCCCGCATAGACCCTGTTGATTTCCTCACTGTTCAGTGCAGCCGTTATGGCACCATAAGCCGAGGCGTTGATCACGGAGGTTACTCCACCGGATTGTGCATAAATCAGATTTTTTCCCATCAAAACACTCCTCACAAAAATAAGTCTTGAATCGTACAAATTTAGCTTATTATACCAAAAAAAACCCCCGGGGAGGGGGTGGGTAATTATTGGGGATTATATGTCTCTGTTTTCGTTCATAGTATATACTTATTCGTACATTTTGTCAAGTTTTTGTGTGAAAATTCGTCAAGTATTGTGAAGACACGCTGTAATTCGCACAGATAGTACGAAATTTGCTGTTTATGTTATAATATAAAATGTGTTGCAGATTTATTTAAAAAACTGGAGGGTTTTATTTTGGATATAGGTATGGTGATAAAGGAGTTAAGGCAGAAGAAGGGAATCAATCAAAGCCAGCTCGCGGAGATTCTCGATCTGAACATGTCGACGGTCTCATCTTATGAGCGGGGGATCAGGCAGCCTTCAAAAAGGGTGTTGATCAAATTGTCCGATATCTTTGAGGTATCACTTGAGTACCTTCTGCGTGCCTCCGAGGAAGATGAGGTGGATTACCTCAAGGCGAGGCAGGATGAACTGAATGAGGTGCTGGATATGCTCAGGAAAAAGGGGCTTAATCCGGACCATATCATCGACAAGCTGTCCAATCCCGTGCCGGTTCTTGGAATAGCCGGTGCCGGTTCTTCGATGCTCGCGGTGGAAAATCCAGAAGATTATGTCTTTTCAGAAGAGGCCGATTTTGCCGTAAGGGTCTTTGGTGAAAGCATGGAGCCGACCATCATGGATAAATCCACGGTCTTTATCAAGAAGATGTCCAGAAATCAGTTTAGGAACGGCAACATCGGACTGGTCCTCGTCAACAAGGATGAATCGTTGGTCAAACGAGTCTATTTCACCGAAAAAGGTGTGTGGCTCATAAGCGACAACAAGTTTTATGAGCCCATATTCATAGAACCGGAGACGTGGGACGAAGAATGTCAGTTTCTTGGTAAAGTGGTAGAGGTCAGATACGCTCTCTGATTCCATTTATTTAACCGCAGTACGGTCAGTCTGACTGTTTATCTTCTATTCAGACCTTTTTTGCCTTGCAAGCCCACTGATGTATCCTCGACCCCTCCTTCAGCGCAACGGCAAGGTCCCCCCTTGATTCGGTAAAACCGAATGTGGTGGCCTCCTCTATCTCAAAATCGTTTAAGGAAGTCTTGATGGATTCCAGCATGAACCATCTTCTGAACTCCCTGAATTCCGGTGTCATATCGGACGATCGAGGTTTAAGGTAGATATAGGTTCCGTACAGCACGCCATCGTGCTTGAGATAGGGCTTGATATGCGAGAAGAGAAATTCTTTCTCCTGAAAGACATGATTGGTCGTTCCGAATATATCGAGGACGATATCTATCGTCTCCCATTTGAGGGGGATGTTCTGGAATTCGGAGGCGATGAAGATCGAATTCTGGGCGATGCCGTTCTTTTCCATCAGGGCCTTCGTCTTCTTCAGCTGATTCAGATTGTTATCCGTTGCGATGAAGAAATTAGACCGGTCGATCTCCTTGATGACCGTGGTCATGACCATTCCGTTTCCCGTTCCGATATCGAGAATCAGCTTGTTGTTCAACGACTCAAGTGTCATTCGTTTCAGAACCCATTGGACCGGTTTCTGCGTGAAGCTGATGTATATCGGATCTGTCTGTTCTAAGTATTCTTCCGGCGAAAACTTATTCACCTCAAGAACTTTCTTGACACTTTCCCCTATATCACTGTCGATAATAATTCCGTCCTGTATGAGTGCCTTATACCCGCAATCACAATACAACTCACCGTTGTAGATGGAATTTCCATCAACGATGGCGTTGTACAGTTTCAGGTTATGCTGGCATTTTGGACAATACAGCAGATTGAAGAACTGCAGTGGAATGCCTATCTTTGTCCTTAAGGTCTTTTTGGTGTTTTCTATTTCGGTTATCTTCTCTTCGATGGCCTTGATAGAGGCCTTGATATCTTTTTCCTCTTTCTTCAGATCATCCAGCTTTTCCGCAAAAAACTGGGCGTAATATTCCAGATTATCTTTGTCTATGAGATTTGTGAGTCTTTTAAAGGAAAGGATCTTCTTGATTTCAGTTATCTTGAACTTCATGTTCTTCAACTCTTTGATGAGTGTCATATCCTCTACACATTTATCATCAAATCTGTACTGACTGTGCAGCTTCTCAGGCAATATCATCCCGTTGTCTATATAATATCGGATGGTATCTATCCTGGCATCAAACTTTTTTGCAAATTCACCGATCTTCATCGTGCACCCCTTATAATATTAGAAAAAAATCCTATTATATTCTACCACATTATCTTCTGCCATTCCGTTTTCAGTATGCCATAAGAACAGACATCGTGCCAGATGGGATTGCCTGATTCATCATGCTTGAAGAATCCCTTTTGAAGAAACGTCCCCTCATGACGCATTTTCAATCTTTTGAGCAGATTCTGCGAAGCGGTGTTTTTTACGTTACACAGGGCAACGACCCTTCTGACTTCAAGATCCGAAAAGGCGAAATCCAGCAGTTTGATGCAGCTTTCTGTGGCATAGCCCATCCCATGATAATCGGAATTGAAGACGTAGCCAAGCTCCCATGTGTTGAAGGCTTTAAAATCCGTCTGTTCAAAGTACAGATTGCCGATGACTTTGTGTTCACTTTTCAGTTCAACGGCATAAAAACTATCGTTGGTCGATCGTTCAACGGCAGTTTCGAGTGCCTCTTTCTCCGAAAAGGTATCATAGGGTTCAAATTCTACCACATCCGGTTTTGAAAGATAATCGTACAGATCCTTCCAATCGTCCTTTCTGAATCTTCTTATGATTAAGCGTTCTGTTTCAATAAACATTTGACCTCCCGTCAGAATACACCCAACACCGAACGGTTTACAAAACGGACAGGCGTTGAATACTCAATAATTATCTCCCTCTACTGAGACGTACATCAAAAACCCCAAAACCGTATTAAGATTTAAAAAGGCGGATAATATCCGCCTTTTTACGTTATATGACTTAAAAATGCAGCCAGATCTGTATCTGAAAATTCGGATCGACCTGAACAGTCGGATTGTTCGGATTGACTTGAATCTGCGGCTGATTCGGCTGAACCTGAATCTGTGGCTGAACCTGTGGCTGCTGCATCATCCATACGCTGCCCTGCCCATTGGAATCGAGCACAACGGATGCGAGTGTCCAGCTGTTCCACGATGGTCTGTAGATTCTCATGATGATGTTTGAGAAATAAGGTGCCGAATTGATGAAATTGACCATGGCGGTATAACTTGTGGTTTGTGTATAATTGTACTGATAATTATACTGGGCCAGCTGCATAAGCTGCTGATTGAGCGGGTAATACGGATTGAACGAGATCAGCGCCCCACCGTTGGGCATCCCAGGATTTCCCCAGATCTGACTGTTCGGGAGCATGATGGCCTCCGTGATGATATCACCCGGCTGAATATATCCGTAGGCCGGATATCCCTGTGCCGTGGCCACTACTCTTACCCCGTTGAAATACATCCCGTTCAGGTATCCGCTGTAATTCTGAAGCTGTACACCAAGCCTGACTGAAAAGGCCATCGTTGCAATCAGCAGGATTAAAACCGTTATGATTATTTTTTTCATTTATATCACCTCTTTTTCCGCGTTAACGGAATGTTATCTTTCTGAATCAGCCGGAAGACCTATGTCTGCGTTTCCAATAGACAGACGGACACCGGTAGACGGCATTATAAACGGAAATTGATCGGTCCCCCTGATGTTGAACCACAATTCCGGTGAAGACTCATAAGCTGCGTCAATTCCTGCGCCGGGCGAGACATAATATACCCCTGACGCCCCGCTTTCTAAGGGAGACTGTTTAACTCCCCATATTATCATCCTGATTGTAACAGTAGAATCGTTAACGACATTTAGACTGTAATTATAATTCTCTTCATTTTTAACTAAGACACAGGTGCCGGCTGTAAATACGATGATAATAAACAGGAACACACATAAGGCGATGATTCTGTATGCAGTCCTGTTCATAGACTACCTCTATCGGGCTTCGGTGACCCAGCCGCCTCCACCGACTGTAAATGCCATACTGCCGGTCACATACCACCAGGTATTTCCGTTGGTGAACTGCAGGTACTGATTGGTCGAGACATTTCTAACCCTGAAATAATACGTCGGTTCGGCAAGGATGGCCCCGGTAGAACCGAGCCCCGAACTGACGGTATTCCATCTCACAAGATTCAGGAACAGGGAATCCGAATAAACTTCAAGATAGAGCTGAATACCGGCATTGTTGGTTACGCTCATGGTATAGGTGGTTGGGGATGGCCCCGGTGTGACTGTACAGGTAGCAGCCGAAAAACTGACTGCAAGAAAGATGATCAGACAAACTGCCCCAACGCTGAGAAATGCTTTTTTCATAAAGATCACTCCTTTTTATCTCATTGACTGTTTTCTATTTCCTCAAAGATCTGCACATAATTGTCATATCTCGTATCGAGAATCTCTCCATTTTCCAGTGCATCGATGACTCCGCAATCCGGTTCGTTGATGTGGGTACAGTCGTCAAAGGCACAATAGCGTGAATGGTTGATGAGATCCGGCATCAGGAATCTGATATGATGCTTGTCAAAGTGTTTCATATCCAGAAAGGCAAATCCTGGGGTATCGGCAATCAACCCGTTACTGCTTATCGAAAGCAGTTCGGAATAGGTCGTCGTATGTTTACCCCGTTCAAGTTGTTCGGAAAGTACGCCCTCTCTCAAGCTCAACCCCGGTTCAACGGCGTTCAGCAGACTGCTCTTTCCAACTCCGGACATCCCGGCCATCGTGGAGATCTTTCCACTGAAGATGGTCTTCAGGAGTTCTATTCCCCTGCCGGTCTTTGCACTGGTTTCCAGTACCGTGTAAAATTTCGAATAATAGGCTGCAATCTCGTTCATCTCTTCCCGGTCGTGATGTGTCATGAGATCGGTCTTGTTGAAGACCAGTATACTTTCTATCTCCTGACTTTCCGCCATGATGAGGAACTTGTCGAGCGTCAGGAGGGATAATGAAGGCTGAGACATGGTCAGAACCAGGATGACCTGATCGATGTTGGCGATATGTGGACGTGCCAGTTCGTTCTTTCGCGGCAGGATATTCTCAATCCTTCCCTTCATATCGGGAAAACCGATGTATTCAACGAGATCACCGACAAGCGGACGTATCCCCTGTTTCTTGAATTTTCCACGCAGGGTACACATATACCGGTCTCTGGTCTGCGTGTCGATGACATCCAGCATGTTGGAGTGAAACCTGATGACTATTCCGTGTCTTCTATCCATTCATTCGATCCTTCTTTCTTCAACTTGCCCATCATGATCAGATCCTGAACCCTTCCGTCTTCAAAACGAACGGCCCTTCGCCTGACCCCCTCTATTCTGAATCCGTATTTCTGATAGAGGGAAATGGCCCTTTCGTTGCCGTTCATTACGAACAGGGTGAGTCGTCTGATCATATTTATCTCAGTAGCCCATTCGATCAGGGCTTCAACCAGTGCTGAGCCGATTCCCATTCCGGCATAATTCCTGTCAACCGAGATACCAAATTCCCCGTCATGGGAGTTTCTGAGTCTGTTTCCTGCGACAAAATTCAGCATACCGACAATTTTATCCCCATCCACTGCAACAAAAAACTCACAATTTTCCCTGAGGGCATGTCTTCTGATCATGTCTCTTTCATACTCCACACTCAAATCCATCTCGCAGGTCCTGGAAATCATGTACCTGAAATGATCCTGATTCTGCTTCAGGTATTTAACAACACCCGCCGCATCTCTTTCATTCGCTTCCCTTATGATGATCTCATCAGATTTGTTCGAATTCATTGATTCTCCGCTTTATCTGACGAGGATGTCATCAATTCTGCCGTAAAGCATGACATGATAGCCGTTATCCTGTTTATAGAATTTATCGATGTATTCATGATCCAGATTGTACGGTTCGATCTGATTGCTCGTGATGATCGAACAGTTCAGGGTAAGGGCTGCTTCATCCACCGGGGCATAGCCATTCGATTTGTCCGTTGCATGCAGTTTTTCGCTCATGAATTTGTTTTCGTCATAACCACTCACCGTTCCAAAATAAGACAGTGCATCCTTGTACGTGTCGGCGAAGAAATTCACACTGAATCTGTCTGAGGCCTTCAGGGCGTTTAACGTGTATCTCTGGGGTCTGACCGCTGTGACGAAGAAGGGTTGATTCCACATGTTGCCGAAAAACCCCCAGCCGATCGTCATTCCCGAAGTTCCCCTCTCTATGTCGTTGGCACTGAGTAGAACCTTCCCGTTGATAAGCCTTTCGTACATGTATCCGAGTTTTGAATAATAAAGTTGTGTATCCAAAGCCATCTTATGCCTCCTGTATTCTATGTAAAAAGTTGATCAGATCGTCTTTCATCTCTGCCACAAAATCATACTGCCGATTCAGCTCATCGTCGTAAAAGGACATCTTCAGACAGTGAAGAAACTGTCTCTTCAGTCCCATCTTGCCGAGTTGACGATTCAGCATCCGGTCTCCATACTTCGTATCTCCGGCGACCGGTTCATTTCGGTAGGCGAGATGTCTTCTGATCTGATGTTTTCTTCCCGTCTCAATAACCGCACGGGCCAGCGTAAACTCATAAAAATCACCTTTAATATTGGTTGTGAACGTACTTTCGGGATAAAAACGGGTGAAGGCTGCCTTTTCGTCTATGGGTGTATCCGCGTCAAATTCGTCCGTCTCACGACCAACAAATAAAGTGATATATTCCTTATGAACCTCCCGTTGAGAAATAAGCTGTGATAATCTTCTCGCTAACATTCTTTTTTTTGCGATTATCAATACACCTGACGTATTTTTGTCCAGTCTGTGCACCAGGAAGGGTTCGAAGCCGTTTTTCTCACCGTAGAACAGAAGCCCCTCGATCAGAGTCGCCCGGTTTTCCTCTCCAGTCCCAGGGTGTACCGAAATCCCGGCCTCTTTGTTCAGTGCAAGCAGATACTCATCCTCAAAGAGGATATCGAGGTCCATTTCCACCGGTTTCAGTTCCCTTTCACCTTCCACGCTCCTCTCTATCTGCTGCTTCTTCTCTTCATCTCCCGGCATCCAGACGGAAACCACGTCATCCACCTCTATCGGATGATCGGGATTTTTCACACGCTTCCCGTTTACCTTCACATCGCCTTTTCTCAGCATTTTGTAGAGCGAAGCCATCTTGACCTCGCCAAAATATTTTCGGAGAAACTTATCCAGTCGGTTGAAATAATTTTCCTCTGTTACGGTTATCTCTTTTCTCAAAGTATCATTCCTTTTGATCAATTATTATTTGCGATCATTCGCTTTCTGACGCTACGGGGAACATGAAACAACAAAATGCACCGAAAAAGGCGACTTTCAACTTGTTCAGAGCCGGTAATCATCAGAAAAATATTTTACAGCACACCCAAATATACCACAATCAGAGCTGTTATGATACACACTGTTAATTGATGTTTAAAGCTGTCATCGGAATTCAATCTTTTTTGGGAGAATGGGTCTGATCAGAAATAATAATCGAAGGCTTCACCCTTCAGCCCATCAAAACTGGAAGAATCATACGATTCGACGTACAAACCGTTCAAAGCGGCTCTCTTTTTGAAATAGGTCTGAATCGGAAAAAAATCGCTGGTGGTGTCCGTTACTCTGCCGGTAACGATTTCCCTGAGCTCTTCTCTTGCGGCTACTCCGTAATTGTTGAACTCAAAAAGTACTCCACCACGCGGAAACAATTTTTTGAACTGTTTACAGTTCACGAAATTATTTTCCTTCTTAAGCTGGGGTTGCAGTTTTTTAAATTGCTTCTCGTCTACCGAAAGCTCGGAGGCGAGTTTGTCGATAAAATGCCCGATCTCGGAAGTCTTACTTCCACGGACCAGTTCGTTGAGGTATTGATATTTCATCAGCAGCTCAGCCTTGTTTTCGGAGCGGTTGATCCTTCTCAGGAGCTCATTCAACCGGCTGTTCTGTATTTTCTTATCCGCTGGGGTGGCCTTGAGGGGAATATTTTGCGCATACGCGGCAGCACTGATCATCTGATACCTCCATGATATAATCTCAACTTTAAGGAAAAAGCTGCTAATGTAAAAAATATAAATCTCTGGTGTTCAGATTATACCACTTTTTCATGCCGTTTATTTCCCGGATTGTAAATATTGTTTTAAATCCCTGAAGATTTTTGCAATAGCATATAAAATAATTATAAATTCAAGACGCCCGAGGAACATCCCGATCGTTTCTGTCCAGATCACAGCATCCGGTGCCGAGGTAGATGTGATGCCGAGAGACAGTCCAACGGTAGAAAGAGCCGAGGCATATTCAAAGGCCGCGGTCATAAAATCGTGACCGTGTGCGACGAGAACAACGACACCTACCGTGTAGTTCAGGACATACAGCGTCGTGAAGATCAGAATATTACGCAGAAGATCGCTGTCTATCTTGTATTCGACGTTTCCTTTCCAGGCTCGGTGATCTCTGACCGTTCCTTTCGGAAGGAAGAAGTTCTCGATTTCGATCCAGATGGCCTTGAAGATGACAAATATTCTGAAGAGTTTCAAGCCACCCGATGTAGAATCCATCATCCCACCAAAGATCATGAGCAGCGTCATGAGTAGCAGGGCGTAATGATTCCATACCGTCATATCCGTTGTGGCAAAGCCGGTTCCCGTTAAGGCGGAAACCGCCTGGAAAGTCGATTGCCTGATGGATTCGGGTAATGATGTGTAAACACTGCCGAATACGGCACTCGCAATCAGCGGGATGAAAATGACGAGGATGATGAAATAGGTCCACGGCTCCACGTTCTTCTTCAACCGTTTGAAATCTCCCGACCAGAGCAGATAATGGATACCGAATCCGGTTGTACCGAGTGTCATCAGGACGATCGTGATGATCTCTATCGGGACACTGTTGTAATACCCGATACTGGCATGCCGTGTGGAAAAACCACCTGTTGCAAGGCCCGTCAGTGCATGATTGAACGCATCAAACGGAGACATGCCGGCAAAGACATAGGCGGAAAAACCGATCAGGGCATAGGTAAAATAGATACTCAGTATGGTCTTGGTGGATTTCTTTATATGCGGCTGAAGGTTATCCATGCGTCCTTCCGCTGCGTATATTCCAGAACTGACCCCACCGCCAATCGAGGAAAGCATGATGATGGCAAAGCCGGCTCCACCGAAGTACTGCATGAGTGAGCGCCAGACGAGAAAGAGTCTCGGAATCTTTTCCTCATGAACGAGTGTCAGACCGGTTGTGGTCCATCCGCTTGTACTTTCGAAGATGGCATGGGTCAGATTCAGGATATTCGCAAAGACAAAGGGCAGGGCCGAAAAGAAAACGGCTGCGAGCCAGACGAAAAAGACGATGATGGCGCCTTCATGAATCGTCAGTTTACTGCTTTGCGCCTTTTTATTGAACATAAACCATAAAATATAACCGGTGATGAAGGAAAGGGCCGCGCTTTCAACGAAGTAGATGGCGTTCGGGACCTCCTCCGGATAGAAGAAAAGAAAGAGCAGCGGGAGTAACAGGATGGCTGAAAAGGCCATAAGCATCCAGCCGAGATTGGTGAATATTGTACTGTACTGTGTTCTGAGTATTCTCCTGTAAGACATGTCAATCCTTTCCGGAAATGATTTTCACCGTCTGTGTCTGAACAGAAGGTTTACACATGATGGCAAGCCGGTCGCCTTCCTTGAGAAGCGTTTCACCATGTGGAACGATGAGTTCCTCGTTTCTTGTAATGGCGCCGACAATGGCTCCTTTTGGAAGCCCAAGTTGCTTGAGCATCTTTCCGTTTGCCGGGAATCCCTCTTCAAGGGTAAGTTGCAGAACAAGTCCCTTCCCCTCTTCAAAAGACATGATATTCGTCAGCCTTGAAGACACCCGCTGTTCGATAAGGGTCGACAGGATTTCTGTCATACTGATGACGCTGTCAATCCCGAGCTGCTTGAAAAGTTCGGCATTTTCAGGGTCATTGGCCAGCGTATAGACCTTTTTGATGTTCAATACCCTCTTACAGAGCTGTGCGATGATGAGATTATCCTCATCCTGTGGGGTTAATGCGAGGATGATATCGTTGTCAAATATCTCCGCGCGCTGAAGTGTCTCTATCTTACTGGCATCCCCGTGAATGATGAGCGCCTTGATCTGTCTTGCCATCTCTTCACAGTACTGTTTATCCTTGTTGATGATGACGACGTTGCTTCCTTTTGCGATAAGCGATTTGGCAAGGTAATAGGTTACCCTTCTGCCACCGGCGAGAATGATCTTCACAGCAGATCACCCGTAATTTCGTCAAAGGTCTTGTTTAAGGCAATCTCTGCAAGATTCATAGGAATGATGGTCTTGACGTCTATCTGATTGAAGAGCTGAACGTTGTCCGGATCATACACCCTGGCGATGACATGGGGGACGTGAAATACCTCTTTCGCAACCTGAGAAACCATATAATTAATGTTATCCTTGTTGGTGAAGGCCAGTACCATGGTAGCCTTTGAAATCTTGGCCTTTTTCAGGCATTCCAGCTCCGTTGCGTTTCCCGTGATCGTAAAACCGGTAAATTCCTGCGTCAGATGCTCAAAGCTCTTTTCATCCTTGTCCAGGATGACAACGCTGTGTCCGAGATTGGACAGATTACTGGCAATCTTTGAACCAAGTCGTCCACAACCGATGATGATAACGTACCAACTAACCTTCTTCGCCATTTTTACCTTCCTCTTCTATACTTAACAATTTTGATTTTGCAGGCTCATATCCGTCATCAAGTGCGATGGAAGCCTTGAGATGCCGGATGGCCATCTGCGTATCCTCTTCGGCAAGAAACTTTAATCCCATCAGATAATTGGGGATAGGAGAAGAGGGGAACGAAAAGAAGAGTTTTCTGAGATATTCCTCAGCACTTTTTATGGCTCCCTGTTTGATGAGTCCGCGGATATACTGGGCGGTTTCTTTCATATCCAGTTTGTGTTTCAGCATCTCTTTGACGATATCCTTGATCTCATCCGGAGAAAATGGTTTCGTGATGAAATCAATCGCACCAAGCTTGAAACAGCGGATGATATTTTCCGGTTCGGCATAGGCTGAGACAACGGTAACAGGCATCGTAAACCCTTCCTCCTTCATCGCCTCGAGAAGGGCAAACCCATCCATTCCCGGCATTCTGAGATCGGTGAAGACGCCGTCATATCTCGTCTCAAACAGGGCCTTCAGGGCTTCTTCCCCATTTGAGCAACTGTCTGATTCATGTGCCATCTCATCGATATATTTTTTTATCATACCCCTTATCACTGATTCATCATCTACGATCAAAAATCTTGCCATAATCTATCTCCTGAAAAAAGAATAATATCATATCATTATACCACAGTTAAAAATCCTGAACCCAGCCGTTAAAAAGGCCGTATGCTTCCATTATCTTCACCGCCTCATCGTATTCACCGGCGGTAATCTTTCTCGACAGTTCCTCTTTTCCCAGGGCCTTGAAGACCGGGAAATACTGGGACATGAGCGATACGTTCACATTAGTCGACAATTCCTCCGCAACGAAGGCCATCGCCTCTTCCGTACCGGATAGACCGTTCGGAAGCACGAGATGACGAATGATGAGTCTGCGGGCGCCTACCTGCCTGAACATCTCCCGGATTGCCCGTTTCGTGTGTGTCCAGTACCCCTGAACACCTGAATACTTCAGACCCAATGTGTCATCGGTATACCGGATATCCGCGAGATAGACATCTACCACGCCTTCTATCTTTCTGAGAATGTCTACGTTTTCGTAACTGCTCGTATTGTATACGATGGGAAGATGGAGGCCCTTTGGCACCGCAATGATCAACGCCCGAATGATACTGACGAGATGCGGAGTGGGCGTGACGAGATCAATATTGCAGACCCCTTTATCCTGAAGTCTCAGAAAGGCATCGGCGAGCTGTTCGGATGTATAAACTTCACCGTTGTTGAGCTGACTGAAGGCAAAATTTTGACAGTATACACATTTCATCGGACAACCGGAAAAAAAAACGGCTCCCGCACCGGTTCCCTCAATGAGCGGGGGTTCTTCCCCCGTGTGTACAACCACATTGGTAAGCATGGACTGATCGGACTGCTGACAGACGCCTCGCTCTTTGCTTCTGTTTATTCCACACTTCCTCGGACAGAGTTGACAATGTTCCAGATTCGGAAGAATTTCTTCGAGAATCGCCTGAAGCTCTCCCGTTTTATACAATTCCACATAATTTCCAGATTCGGGTAACACGCTTTGTTCTACCTCCAAAGATAAAATCCAATGTATAATAACACAAAAGCCCCCACTTTGTGGGGGCTTTTGTGTGTATTACGCTTATATTCAGGGGTACAACAATTTCTTCAGGCTAATACAATGTTGACCGGTGTCTGATGCTGGAGATTATCACTGACCGGGCATCTGTTTTCTATCGTTTCAAGCCACTTTTCAACTGTTGCGGCATCCGCATCGGTATCCACACTAACTTTAACAGTGATTGTCTGATATCCCGGTCTCACATCCTTCGCCTTCCCCATGAAGCCTGCCGGATCAAGTTCCCCTACGATATCGAATGATAAGGCCTTTATCTCAAAACCCATTTCCTTTGCAACCATGTGCCCGACTACGTTGAGACATCCTGCAAGAGCGGCAAGGACATATTCTACAGGGTTTGCACCTTCATCTGTTCCACCGAGGTTGGGTGGTTCATCGACTATCATCTTGAAATTTCTCGCCGTCACTTCAACCTGTGCGTGATGTTTGCTTTCCGCATGAACTCCAAATTTAATCATTGGCATCTAATCACTCCTCATTCCGTAATAATATGTTATCCTAACCTTAGACGATGAGGAGGGAAGAAGTATTACAGAAAAAGATGAAACATCTGTAAACATATAGTTGATATAAAATGAATTGGTTTTATCTCAGGCGGAATTCATTATGGCATAGAGATCTGAAAAGGTTTATTTCAGCCATCTTCACCCACTATCAAGTCAAATAGGGAAAGGCCGAAAGCAACAACTCTGTGATAATTGCTTGTGCATCAGATTTCTTTTAGTGGTAAGGGAGAAAAGGGGATAACTAAGTAAGCTATGCAACACAGATAAGGGAGATTTCCGGTTACCTATGCAAATGATCCTGTTTTTCAACAATGGGTTCAGAGGCTGAGAATTGAGAATAAAGATAAGGGGGATAATTATGAGGCTGTCCATGATTCTTCTCGCTGCGGGCGAGGCAAAACGAATGAACGGAATGAAAATCCGGTACAAGTTCGATGGAAAAAGATCCATGTTAGAGAAGATATTAGATGAGACTAACGATTTGAATTTACGCAACTCAATAGAGTTAGTAAAAATATTAGTCACAAATGAGAACCATGAAGCATTTGTCAGAGAAAAGGCCGAAAACTGGCATATTCTGATCAACGCGGCTTATCGTTCCGGGATGTCGACCTCTATCGTTTCCGGCGTGGAAAAAGCCGTAGAATTAAGATCGGAGGCATTGCTGCTGCTGCTTGCCGATATGCCGTATATCAGTCGCGAAGAAATAACCCAGGTAATCGAGAAGTTCATGGATGAAGAATGTCCGGAATTGCAGAGTAAGTTGATTATACGACCATATTATAAAGATATACCGGGATTTCCCGTGTTGTTCGGCCTGTCACACTTCAACGCCTTAGCCGCCTTAAAAGGGGATAAAGGCGCAAAACAGGTGATACTTGCAAACAGAGACCATCTAATAAAACTTCCATCGGAAAATGAAGGCTGCATCATCGATGTGGATGTTTCAAAATAACGAGTATACGCACAGAAATAGAAGATATATGAAATATTAAGCGATAATAATTGCATAATTGGAATTATTTACCTATAATCTTATATTATCACTGTATTCAAGGTTTGAAATAGGGTATTATTTTTAGTATCATACATTTAGCAATCGATACATTAGAGTGCTAAATTTTAGGAGGGATAATCGATGAGAATTAAACCACTCGGTGACAGAGTTTTAATTAAGACTATAACAGAAGAAAAAAGAACAGAAGGGGGACTCGTTCTTCCGGATACAAGCAAAGAGAAACCACAGACAGCAGAAGTTATTGCTGTTGGACATCTTGATGATGTAGAGCTCAACGTTGGAGACAGAGTTATTTTCTCAAAATATGCGGGAACAGAGATCAAAGTAGACGGCGAAGATTACATACTGATAGACACAGGCGACATTCTCGGCCTCATCGAAGGTTAAGAGACGATTATACGAAGGAATAAGGGAGGACATTCAATATGGCAAAATTAATGAAATTTGATGAAGAGGCAAGAAGAAGTCTCGAAGCAGGAATGGTTAAACTGGCAGACGCAGTAAAGGTTACACTTGGACCGAGAGGAAGAAACGTCGTTCTCGAGAAGAGCTGGGGAAGTCCAACTGTCACAAATGACGGTGTTTCTATCGCAAAAGAAATCGAACTTGAAGATAAATTTGAAAATCTCGGCGCACAGCTTCTTAAAGAAGTCGCTTCAAAGACAAACGACGTGGCCGGAGACGGAACAACAACCGCTACAGTTCTTGCACAGGCCATCGCAAAGGAAGGACTCAAGAACATCGCAGCAGGAACAAACCCGATGATCATGAAGAGAGGAATCAAGGCTGGAGTGGACGCAGCTGTAGAAAGCATCAAGGCAGCGAGCAAGAAGATCGAAAGCAAGGATGACATTGCTCACGTTGCAAGCATCAGTGCAAACAACGATGAAGAAGTCGGAAACTACATTGCAGAGGCAATGGACAAGGTTGGAGAAGACGGTGTTATCACGGTAGAAGATTCAAAGACCATGGAAACATTCGTTGACTTCGCAGAAGGCATGCAGTTCGACAGAGGATACATTTCACCTTATTTCGTAACGGATACGGAAAAGATGGAAGTTGTTCTCAAAGAACCCCTTATGCTCATCACAGACAAGAAGATCACGGGAATCAAGCCTATCGTTCCACTTCTTGAAAAAGTTGCACAGTCAGGCAGACCACTTCTCATCATCGCTGAAGATGTAGAAGGCGAAGGACTCACCACACTCGTCCTCAACAAGTTAAAGGGAACCCTGGATTCCTGTGCTATCAAGGCACCAGGATTCGGAGATAGAAGAAAGGCCATGCTTCAGGATCTCGCTATCCTCACGGGCGGAACGGTTATCAGTGAAGAAGTAGGACTCACACTCGAAAACGCTACTATCGAAGATCTCGGAAGGGCAAACGTTGTCAGAGTCAGAAAAGATGACACGATCATCATCGACGGACACGGAAGTGCAGAAGAAATCGAAGATAGAATCAATCAGATCAAGAAACAGATTGAAAATACATCATCCGACTACGAAAAGGAAACCCTTCAGGAAAGAATGGCTAAGCTTTCCGGTGGCGTTGCCGTTATCAAGGTTGGAGCGGCAACAGAAACAGAACTCAAGGAAAAGAAGCACAGAATCGAAGACGCACTCAGCGCAACAAGAGCAGCCGTTGAAGAAGGAATCGTTCCCGGTGGCGGTGTAACACTTCTCAGAGCCAAGAAGGCAGTAGAAGCAGCCGCTATGGCACTCGAAGTTCCTGAAGAAAAGATCGGTGCACTCATCGTTGCAAGAGCCCTGGAAGCACCTATCAGACAGATCGCACTCAACGCAGGGGTAGACGGATCCATCATCATCGAAAAGATCAACAGCAACGATGACAGCGAATTCGGTTACGATGCACTCAGAAACCAGTACAGAAACCTCGTTGATGCAGGAATCATCGACCCGACAAAGGTTACAAGAAGCTCACTCCAGAACGCAGCATCCATCACGGCCATGCTCCTCACAACGGAAGTTCTCGTTGTAGACAAGGTTGAAGAAGGCGCAGCCGGCGGTATGGGCGGTATGCCTGGTGGAATGGGCGGCATGGGCGGTATGCCTGGAATGATGTAGGAGATTTGAGAAACAAATCTCTCGAAGTATTAAACTACGTTTAATACTTCACGGTATCTCGCAAAATGTCTAAGGGAATTCGCTATCGAATTCCACGATGATTTGAGAAACAAATCTCTTGAAGTATTGAACTGTGTTTAATACTTTACGGCTGATGATAATAGCCAACAGAAAATAGATGTACAACGGGTAGGCCTTGTGCCTACCCTTTTTTTGTCCGTTAAATTGTGGCTTAACTTTGATTTCAGATGTTTTGGCTTCTGCTATAAAAAGAAGCGGACTTATTCCTTGGATTTGTTCTGTTGTTTTCTTCCGTTGAACAGTCCGGCCTTGTCTCCCACTTTTATTATGGAAGGACGGATTTCACCATTTTTCACAATTGCCTTGAATGTGAGGTTCATGAACCAGGACTTTTTCCCCTTTTGTAGATAGAAAAAGCCAATCAGTGCCGCGATAAAGGCCCCCACCGTGTCCGTTATAAGATCCCACATGGTATCAATCAACCCCGAACGCTGTGTGTTTGTCCCGAAAAGTTGATCCGATGTAAATTCGATTATTTCCCAGATGACCCCACACATGATGGCAAAGCAAAACGCAAACAGAACGATGAAGACGGGACTCAGCGAAACATGTATCTGTTCGGAATTGTTGAGGAAATAAACCAGTGAAATACCGATAAAACCAAGCATGATTGCGGAAAACAGATGAAGCATAATATCCCACCACCATACCTTTTCATAGTAGAGACCAATTTCTCCAAGGAAAAGGGAGGCAAATATGAAGAGTATGAAGAGCAGATTAACCTCGGGAATGATCACGAAATTGGTAATTCTCCTGATAAAAACTGGAAGAAAAATAAAAAAAGTCCCCAAAGAAGCCGGTACAATGATATCCAGCTTTCTAAAAAGGAGGCTGACTATCAACGCCACAACGAACAGAATTCGAATTATCAGGATAACGATGAATTCGGCATACTTGACACGTAGTTCACTTTTATCCCTTTCATTTGACATAACTCCACCCCCATCATAGAATAAAGATAAGATATTATAACACGATTAATTTCACTCTTCTTTTATAGGGCTGTAAAAACGGAGGCGGGGCAGAACAGTGAAAAGTCACCTGTATGGATTTCTCTGCCGGAACAAACCACTTCCACGGTGTTTACAAAATATTTAAAGCATTTTCACGGCTGATATTCTCATAACCTTTCTTTTCTTCCAATTTCATTAATAATTTCTGTGTTTCAAGGGGAATACCGCTCTTCTTTCAGAAATGTTTATCTTTTCAACATCCCATAAACATGAAAATAAAAAATCCCCTCTCGGGGATTTTTTATTTTCTCTTTTTCATGTTAAACTTGGTAGGATTATTGTATTTGTTCTATGGTGATCAGCTGGAGTGGAACGATGACTAACTTTTCCACTGTTTTTCCGTTAATGATATCGTTTGCCGCTTCAACTGCCATAGCCATCTGGAGAGCTGGTTGCTGCTTGACTGTCGCTACCATTTCTCCATTTTTTATTGCCATGATGGCGTCATCTACCGCATCAATACCAAACACTTTTATTTCATTCATTCTCCCGGCCGCTACGATTGCCCTGACCGCACCAAGTGCCATCTCATCGTTGTGTGCATAAACGGCATCGAGTTCAGGATTTCCCTGAAGGACATCTTCCATGACTCTGGCGCCTTCTTCTCTTGAATAATTGGCGGTCAGACTCGTTACAACCTCAAGCCCGTCATACTGATCGATGACAGCCATAAATCCGGCCTGTCTGTCGTTGGCGGAGGGGGCTCCTGGAATTCCTTCAAGAACAGCTATTTTTCCCGTTCCGTCGAGAGCCTCTACAAGTGCCTCGGCAGCAAGCATACCGGCCTCTTTATTATCGATATCGAGATGCTGATTGACTTCTATCCCGTTTGCCGGTCTCGTCACGGTAATAACTGGAATCCCCATCATCTTTGCTTCCATAACAGCCGGTACAACGGCATCCGAGTCACAAGGATTTACGATAAGCACATCTACATTTCTTGTGATTAAGTCCTGAATCTGTGAATACTGTTTTTCCGATGAATCCTGAGCATCCAAAACGATCATCTCTAATCCGAGTTCTGCTGCCTTAGCCTCTCCACCTTCCTTCATCGAGACGAAGAACGGATTGGCTAGCGTTGAAACGGCAAAACCGATGACCTTCTGTGCTGAAAAACCGAGTCCTGCAATAACTACAGCGATAAGCATTACAACAACAAACTTCTTCATGATATTACCTCCTTGGATTGAGGGTTATTCCCCTCTTTTTGCCATTACGGCTATCAAGATTATGATTCCCTTTACAATCTGCTGAAAGAAAGCTGAAACACCGACAAGGTTCATACCGTTATCGATGACTCCAATGACCATTGCACCGAGCAGTGTTCCCAATATCGTCCCGATACCGCCGGATAATGATGCCCCACCGAGGATTACCGCGGCAATGACATTCAGTTCCATCCCCTCTGCTGCAGTCGGCTGGGCGGAAAGCAGTCTCGATGTGATGAGAATACCCCCAAGTCCGCTCAAAAGGCCCGAGATCAGAAAGGCAATGATACGGTATTTCTTAACCGGTATCGCAGACAACTTGGCCGCTTCCGTATTGGCTCCGATGGAACGCATATAAATCCCATGTTTGGTTCTGTTCATAAAGTAATAAGCGATCAGAAAGACACCTGCGGCGATAATGGTAGAAACGGGAACCATTCCCACATAACCCGCTCCCATCGTGCCGAAGGAAATTGGCAGTCCTGAAATTGGCTTGCCCCCTGTCCAGACGAGTGCTATTCCCCTTGCAATTCCAAGCATGGCCAATGTAACGATAAACGACTGAACTTTTCCATAAACGATCAGCAATCCATTTATCGCCCCCATTGCAAACCCCATCACAAGCCCGGCGATGATCCCGATGAGGATGGACCCCGTGGCATTTATGGCCGCCGCCGCCGCAACACCCGCAAGGGCCGCAAGGGAACCGACAGACAGATCGATCTCTCCCGTCAGGATAACAAACGTCATTCCGATTGCAACGATCAGTGTAATAGAGATCTGCCTGGTGATGTTCAGCAGGTTTCTGGAAGTGAAGAAATACGGAGACAGAATCATGAAGGTAACGATCAGAACTGCAAGGATCAGAAGCAATCCGAGTTCACCTTTCAACAGTTTTCTGACTTTTGTAATATGATCATTTTTGTAGATTGAATCTTTCTTTAATGGTTTCTCCATGACTACCCTCCCAAAGCTGCCGATAATATTTTTTCAGTCGAAGAATTTTCTCTTGTAAGCTCTTCTATGATACGACCCTTTCTCAGAACCAGTATCCTGTCGCAGATTCCATTGACCTCTTTGAATTCAGCCGAAAGGACGATGACCGAAACACCCTCATCCGCAAGATTCTGTATGATCTTGTAAATCTCCGATTTCGCACCGACATCGATACCCCTCGTCGGTTCATCAAGGATGATGATTTCCGGATTTCCCGATAGCCATTTCCCGAGCACAACCTTCTGCTGGTTTCCACCGGAAAGATTCTGTGCGGCCATCTTGATATCATTGGGTTTCACCTTGAGCCTTTCCGCCGTATCCTGCGCCATCCCCGCTCTCTTTCTCTTGGAGATCAAGGTTTTGCTGATCACCGCATCAATGTTGGTGATGGTGATGTTATGCTCCACACTGAGGTCAAGAAAAAGGCCTAGTTCCTTCCTGTCTTCCGGAATAAAGGCGATGGCGTTGTTCTGTGCCTCAATCGGTGTTTTTATGTCTACCGGAACATCCTTGATGTACAACTGTCCCTCCACTTTCTTATCAACACCGAAAAGTCCCAGGCCGAGTTCACTTTTGCCGGCTCCGATGATACCGGTTATCCCGAGAATTTCTCCCCGCTTCAACGAAAAGGAGATCGGCTGGCTCATCCGTTCACTTCTGAAGCCCTCAACCCTCAGCATCTCCACCGGTTCGGCCATTCCCATTCTTGTCGTAAATTCATCCTTTAATTCTTTACCGAGCATGGCCTTTACAAGTGTTGAGGAATCGACTTCGGAGATATTAAAGGTTCCGGCATTTTCTCCGTCTCTGAAGACACTTGCCCGGTCACAGATCCGAAAGACTTCCTCGAGATGATGTGTGATATAGATCATATTCACGGATTTTTTCTTCATATCGTCCATGATCCTGAAGAGCGTATCGATCTCGGCCGCACTCATTCCCGTCGTCGGCTCATCGAGGACCAGTATCCGGGCATCGATAGAAAGTGCCTTCACTATCTCCACAATTCGCTTTTCTCCCATGCCAAGATCCTGAACCAATGTGTTCGGATTGATCTCTATCCCAAACGTCTGTAGATAGTCAAGTGATTTTTTCAGAATGTTCTTGAAATCTACGGCTCCAAAGAAATTTCTTACCGGCTCATGACCGAGATAGATGTTCTGAGCGACGTTCAGGGACTCCACCAGACTCAGTTCCTGATAAATCGCGGCAATTCCCTTGAACCTCGCGCTGATCGGATTGTCTACTTCGACGGCCTTGTCGTTTATCAGAATTCTCCCGGTATCCATCTTGTGGACACCGGTAAGTATCTTGATAAGCGTCGATTTTCCCGCACCGTTTTCTCCAAGCAGCGCATGAACCTCGCCCTCTCTGAGACTGAATTCAACGCCTTTTAAGGCTTGAATGCCTCCAAAGGTCTTCTTTATATTTTCCAGTTTTAATACAGTTTTTCCGATATCATTCTTTTGATCTGACAAATTCCTCCACCTCTTCAGTTGTCGGAATTGAAGTTTGCGCTCCGGCTTTTGTGGTACTCAATGCAGCGGCATAATTAGCATAAACCAACGCCTCTTCGATAGGCTTATTCTGCACCAGCTGTGCACAAAGAGAACCGGAAAAGACATCGCCGGCTGCCGTTGTATCTATAGGATCAACTCTATTCCCGCCAAAACGCTTCACTTCATCATCCACGAGAACCATAAAACCGTTTTTTCCAAGGGTAAGTACCGGTATGGTCACGCCCTTTTCCTTAAGAAATCTTAGAAAATCTTCCTTTTCCGCATCCGTAGTCAGCTTTCTGTTGAAGATAATCTCCGCCTCAGTCTCGTTGGGTTTGATGATGTCGATCAAGCTCAGCAAGTCATCATCTATCCCATCAACCGGTGCGGGTGCCGGATCGACAACGACAAACATCCCCTTTTCCTTCGCCTTTTTTATCGTTGATCGGATAATCTCTTTTTTACTTTCAAAGGTGCAAAGCAGGATAGAACCCGCCTTGAAATGGGATTCACTCTTCAAGAGATCTTCTTCATCAAAAGCGGCATTAGAACCCGGTGTAAATGAAATAGAATTCTCTCCGTTGGCATCCACCCAAATCATTGCAATTCCAGCCGTTCCATGTGCTTCTACACTCACAAGTTCAGTGGAGACATGGTTCGCCTCAAGGGATTTCATCAGGATTTTACTGAATTCGTCATCTCCGAGTTTTGTCAGCATCTTCACGCTTGCACCGTTCTTTGCCGCTGCAACAGCCTGATTCCCGCCTTTCCCTCCGGGATAGGTGTTAAAATTATCCGTCATAACCGTTTCACCTGGTTTCGGAAAATTTCTGACCTTCATGACCAGATCCATGTTGACACTTCCGAGACATATTACTTCATTCACGAAATTCATTGAACAGCCTCCCTGAGCTCATATACACATTCCATAAACTGCCTCACACGTTCCTCTTCGACTTCGTTTTTCCAATTCCCATCTTTTTTGAAATAGCTGCCGACGATGGCCCCATCGGAAATACCGAGCAGTTCCCTGGCATTTGATTTTTTTACACCGCTTCCAAGAATAACCGGAAGGGAGGTGCTGCCAACAAGTGCCTTGATCCTTTCCGGAGTGGGTGCTATCCCCGTCTCAAAACCGGTGCAGATAAGGACTTCCGCGCCTTCGGATTCTGCATCAAAGGCCATTTCTTCGATCTTTCTATCCGATACGATAAAGTGACTGCCATGTTTTACGTGTACATCACAGAAAAAGGCACATTTCTCATTACGGAGTGCCGATCGTTTTCTCGCGAGTGAGGCCCCAATTCCCTCGGTAATCCCGGCGTGTGATACATAGGCGTTCACCCATTCAAAGACGCGAATCCAGTCGGCATCCGAGGCGGAGGCCGCCGCGAGTGCCGCTTCCCCTCCGTTAAGATGGCAATTGATCCCCACCGGCAATCCCGTCGCTTCTTTCACGGCCTTTGCCGCCACTGCCAGACAACTTGCCGTTTCCAATCCTATCTTTTCTCCGGGAAGATAGGGATAATCCCATATATTTTCTACCTGCAGGCCGTCGATCCCCGCACGCTTGAATATCTCCGCCTCTTCGAGGGCGATATCGATGACCCGGGCAAAATCCATCTTGACCGGATCGTAAAGGGGGGCTCCCGGAAGTGGTCTCAGATGAATCATGGCAATAATCGGTTTTTCATTGTCAAAAATATCCGTCAGATGATTGTCTTTAATCATTTTGAACACCTTTAAAAATCAACCCCGGATACAAGAATGATATTCGCAAATGGTGTAAATTCTCCGGTTTTCACAAAAACCTTGACTTCTTTTCCTTCCAATGCACCATTTAAAACGAGATCCTTGAATTCCGGATGGGGAATATTCTCTTCCACGATGGCATTCCCCTTGTTGTCTATCTTGGCGATGATCTCCTTGAATTCCCCGTAGACTTCTGGACAGGCCGTCTTTGTCTCTTCCGCTATCAAGACCTTTTCTATCTCGAGTTCCTCAAGAATGACCTTTACAACATCCACGACACCGGGAAGACCTCTTCCTACGGAGACATCGATACATTCCGTCATATCATGTCTCGGGAACGGAAACCCCCTGTCCGTAATGACGATCATATCACCATGTCCAACCCTTGCAATCGCTCCCGCCAGTTCGTTGTGTAAGATTCCATGTGTTTTCATTTCCTTACCTCCTTAAGTTTGTCTTATAATTAATTCCGTCTGCAGTTCAACGATATGATTCACCTGCTCTTCATGATTCAAACTTCTGTTTATCTTGTTATAAAGCGCCTCCATGGCCGTTCGCCCCGCTTCAAACTTTTTCTGATTGACGGTTGTCAGGGCGGGAACAACGAGTTTGGCAATGAAGATGTTATCGTAACCGACGATCGAAATATCATCGGGTATCTTTAACTCCGTTTCCTTGATCGCCTCAATAGCCCCCCACGCCATCAGATCATTGGCGACGAAGAGGGCAAGGGGTTTTCTCAGGTCTTTCAGCAAGTCTTTCATGAGGTTGTACCCGCTGTCATATTTAAAATCCCCATATTTCACATCGATATAGTCTTCTCCAATTCCGGCCTCTCTCAATTTTTCATAAAAACCCTTTAATCGTTTTCTTGCGGGGAGGACATCTTCCGGCCCCGATAGACAGGCGAAGTACTCAAATTGTTTTTCGAGAAAATATTCCGCCACCTGGCTGGCCCCTTTTTCATTACACATGTAGATGTTGTCTAACATGGGATGATCTATCTCTATCTTTCTGTCGAGTACCACCATCGGCAGAAAAGTCAGATATTCATGAAATTCGGCTTCCGACATACGCGGAGCAACGTTAATGATGCCTTCTACATGCTGTGAAATGAAGGTATCCAGGATCTTTCGCTCCTGTTTGATACTTCCGTCCGTGTTACATAGAAAAAACTGAAGATCATTCCGGATGCAGACCGATTCAACACCCCTTGCAATCTCCGCAAAATACGGGTTCGTGATATCCGGTATCATCAATCCGATGAAGTTGGTTCGGTTGATTTTAAGGCTCTGTGCCAATCGACTGGGTTTATAGCCCATTTTCTCTATGGTCTTCAGGACATGCTCTTTCAGTTCAGGGCTGACATACTTTTTACCTGAAATAACATTTGAAACGGTCGCGACGGACACACCGGCCTCCCTTGCCACATCTTTCATGCTAAATCTCATGTTTTTCTCCTTTTCCTGCCGGTCTCACAAACTGAACGGCAGGTTCTTTCGAAGACTTGATTTTTTATATTGTCTTTCAGAATTCCAGTTAAACGTTTAGTTAAACGTTTAACTGTATGATACGCCGTTTTTTTTCTCTCATCAAGTCGAATCAGGGGGAATTATCGTCAATTATTTCCGATTATCTGAAGATAATGAAAGAATCCTTTCTTTTTTTTATAATCTCAAATCCACAAAAATTTCATCAAAACGCACGAATTGTCGACTTGACATATCATTTGTTTTGTAGTATAGTTCTCACTGCCGAGGGGATAAAAAGGGATATTGTGAAGGTGTTATTTCATTTTGTTTATATTTCTTTTATCTTAAGACGGTGGAGTTTTTTACAGGTCTAAAAAAACCTTGAAGATAATCTAATTTGTTACCGTATATTAATTAATGTTTTTTAGAAAAAATTGGGATTTTTATCTTTTAAATGCTATAATCAGTTATAACTTGTATCGAAATATGGGCACAGTCGGAACTTTCTATTTGGCTACATGTGTATCTTAAAATTGTTGAATCTTTTTTTATTTGCTTTCTTTAGAGAATATAGTATAAAACTTCATTTTACTGTGCCCGTGTTTTGATTCCTCAGATGGAGTTTAATTCATAGCCATAATAGCCATATAAGGTTGAAGCGCCCCTTAAAAGGGGCGCTTTTTCATCATCGGAAAGAGATCCTCGTGAAATACTCCGTATGATATTCTTTAAAGTGATCCATAGAGAAGATGAATCGGGTTCCATATTTTTTTGCGAGCTGAAATATTTCCTTATCCGCATAATCCACCGTGGTGGTTCCGGCCCATGAACAGAATTCTTTCAGTTCTCTCTTTTCGGTCTTCGTCAGTTTCCGTCTGAAAGAGTTATCAAATGCCCAGATGAGCGGGAAGAAAAATTTTTCGGATTTATCCGCGATATAATCGTACAGATAAAAAACCGGATCCGTTGCCGGCTTGCCATCCGTCCATCCAAGATTGGAGCCATCCACTATCAGCGGGGAATGACATCGTCGGATTCTCAACTTCTGAAGATAATTATAGGTGGCAAAGTAAGATTTTCCCCTGTATTGAATCAAGACATACCGGTCTCCCGCCGGGAGGTTGTTCAACCGATTTGTCGGATACCATTTCCATCGTACCGTCTCCTGCTGATCATTTCTCATTTTAATCTTAAAAGTAAAAGGGAGAGTTCTACCGATTGACTCTCTCTTTGATACGTAGGCATTTTCAGGATTGTTGAACACAAAGAGTTTTTTCCCCGCAGTCTCCGAGATGTTCTTCTGTTGTTCCCGCTCTTCTTTTTTCTTTATCGATCGTAGCCTTTCAGCTTCCGTCGTTCCTATTCTTTTCGCAATCCCATTTGGAATGAGATAATTCTTTGCATAATCACTCTGCACTTTTGTCACTTCTCCGGCCTTTCCGAGAAGCGAAAAATTCTTTAATAGTAAGACCTCTATCTGTATTGCCATATGACCATTTCCTTCGTTTATTTTAACCTGTAGAGTCGATCAGGAGTAGATTAAAAGCGGAACCAGCAGTTCCTCTTTTGTCAGCGAACCGTGTTTTCCAAGCATTCCACTGGATTCATCCTTTCTGACGTGGGATACATCCATCGGGAACAGCGAATAATTCTCCCTGCCGATCACAACGTAATCACCGATCCTTGAAAGATGTTTGTTGAACAATCGGGTGTCCATATTCAATTCACCGCCTGAAAACAGTCCTTTTTTTACCGCTTCATCCCTATTCAGAATGAGAAAGTCCTTCCCATAGTCCTGATAGAATTTTTTTTCAAATGAGTCGGCATCCTTCACGTTGATATAGGTGACCCTCGCCTCACCCGATATCGGGCCGCGTATGGAATAATTTTCATAGGCCCCTTTATCCAAACGCCTCTCTGATTCCGCCGGTGTTTCCAATTGTCCATGATCGGCCGTAATCAATAAAAGCGTCTCTTCTCTCTCCTCCACCGTCATCGGTTCCAGAACGATTTCTCTCAGCAATCTGAAAAGATTCTTCAGCTCATACTGATACAGCTTAGAATAAGGGCCTTTCTTGTGTGCATAACTGTCGGCAAGTCCCCAATACGCGTTGATGAAAGTCTTTCCTCGACTTCTATTGAGTTCTTGTCTCAATTTCACAAACAGTTCGGTAACCCCGGCATAGGAGCTCACCGCATGATTACAGCCCTTTGCGTGGATTCTGGTCAACGCCGTTCCGTTGAACTGGCTTGCGGTGATCATATGACAGGAGACCTTCTTTTTAGATAACTTTCCGAAGATCGAATCCTGTTCGATGAAATTCTCAGGGGTAACGCCCTCTTTCCTAAAAAGGGAATCCCTCGGAAGAAATTTATCTATGGCCTTTGGGGAAAAGAGAATCATATTCGTCAGGGTCTGGAATTCTTCGAGATAAAGCGTGTAACCGAGAATGCCGTGTTCAATCGGCGGGACCCCGGTAAACATCGAAGTCAGTGCAGCGGTAGTCGTACTGGGAAAAACACTGGTTAAGGTCTTTCTTCTGTAGGGTTTCAACTCTTCATCAAATCCTGAAATGGCTTCTGTAGCCCGCGAGAGGTTGATATCCCCCATCGCATCGATGACGAGCAGGATTATTTTTTTCTTTTTGTCGAGATGAGGGATCTCTCTGCTTAAATCAAGGGGATTATACTTGTATTCAGCGTTGAAGTGTTCAAGGATAAAGTTGGCAAGGTTCATGATTGAGTTTGAATCATAATCCGGTAAATAAAGCCCTTCTTCCAGCATCACAGGAGTAAACACAGCTTTCACCTTCTTTTTTTATTCGGTATGTCTGAACTTAACAACTTCTTTTATGTTGATCCTTCTGTCCTTCGACAGATCAATCTTTATCTCTTCACCATCTCTTACGATACTGACAACCGGTCTTGAGATCGCCCCCCTCTTATTCCCCACCACTACCGCATTTTCACCGGTAGAAAGTATCAGTTTCGTATTGACGGGATAGAGACCAAACGCGGTCAGAAAGAGGTGAACCATATCCGGATCAAACATCTTCTTTGACTGCTTGACGATAAAGCTGGTCGCATCATACGGTTCCCAGGCCGTCTTGTAGGGACGTACGGTGGTAAGTGCATCGTACACGTCGGCTACCATCAGAAGCCTGCCTTCGAAAGGGATATTCTTTCCCGAAAGGTTATCGAGATACCCCTTGCCATCCCATCTCTCATGATGGCATCTGATCGTGTTGAGAATAGAGATATCTTCGATACCCGATAACAGGGCAATCCCATGCCCGTAACCCGGATGCTTTTTGATAATGTCAAATTCGACATTCTTCAGTTTTTCACGACTCTTAAGGATCTCGGGGGGAATCCACAGCTTTCCCATGTCGTGTAACAGTCCGCCAAGTGTGATCTTTTCGATCTTTTCGCGATCCTGGTTGAAATAATCCGTTGCGAGGATAGTCCCGATAATCGAAACGTTCACCTGATGTGTAAACGTATAATCGTCAAACTGTTTCAGTTTAACGAGAGACGGAACGACATATTCTCCATAACTTTCTATAATCTCCGTCGTGATCTCATTACTGATTTCTTCACTCTTCTCTACATCAATCCGACCTTCCCTGAAAGTAGAGACACAAATCTCAGAAAGATCCGAGGAAAATTCGTTCAGTTTTTCCTCCGTGATCATCTTGTGGAGATCCGCATCGAGTTCATTTTTCACAAACACTGAGACCCAGTCGATTCCGCGCATATGCAATCTCTTTAAGATATCTTCAGTGATGATCTCACCATTCTTGACTATGACATCATTCTGTGAGCCGCCAACAATCGTCTCAGCCAGAATATCTCCAGAAGTCAAATCATCTGTTCTTTTCCATTTTATCAATTTCAAGCACCTCAGTAATGAACAGCTCAGGATGATCTTCCATAGAAAGTTCTTCATCATTAATGAGTACAAGCGGTCTTCCGATGGCATTCCCGCCTTTTGAGATGACGATCCCGGAACGCCCGTCGTTCAGTTTGATAATCGTTCCCGTAGGGTACAATCCGGTGATCTGTACAAAGGCCTTAACCATATCCGGATCAAAGAGGATCTTTGAATTGGATACGATCCATTTGAGCGCCGTATGCGGGTCCATCTTCGCCTTACCGTCCACACTCGTAATGAGCGTGTCATAGGCATCCGGCACGGCGATCAGCCGCGATATTTCATTGATATTTTTCCCCTTGGCTCCCATCGGAAATCCCTTCCCATCAAATCGTTCATGATGCTCCATGATGGCATTCTCTTCGGAGTTATCCAGGAAACCCGGAGAAACCTTGTTGATAATCTTTATTCCCAATATCGGATGAATCTTTATACGATTCAACTCTTTATTCCTGTTGTACTGATCGAACACATCTTCCACATAATCGAGACTTTTTTCCTTCTGCGCGTAGATCAGCCCAATATCGTGTAAGAGGGCCACCTTTGTCACCTTAAGGAGTGTATGTCTCAACATCCCGATGGCCTTTCCCAGTACACAGGATACAATAGCCGTGTTGATCCCGTGCTTGATGATAAAGCCGGAGGCCACGTCCGTCATGAAATTAAAGACATTGGAGTTGCTCTTCAACACTTCATTTACGAGTTCGTTGCTGAGATTGACAACTTCGTTGGACTGAAACGTGTTGCTCTGTAAAAACGTCTTGGTAACCGTTTCAAATCGTGATAAAGACTCGTGATATTTTTCATCGGAAACGATCAAAGGAAGTTCCGGAGCCAGTACAGGCTCCGATTCCCTTGAATATTCATCTTCTATATCGAGTATCAGATCATCCTCGCGGACCGTCTCATCGGGTTGTCTGACCGGCACCCAGAGGACATCTCGATTTTTAAGGTAATCTATCGTCTTTGAATCAAGGATAGCGGACTTATGAGCCAACAGAACAAAACTGTTTGGATCAAATACATCATCTCCGCATATTTCCCCTGCTTTCACCTCATCAACACTTTTCCAGACTATTTTCAAAGAATTATCCCCTTTTCATCCCATTCTTTGTGATAAATTTCCGAAGCGCTCTTTTTCGGAGCGACAATGCTCATCACCCATTCTCTCGTAAAATATTTTTCCATGACCTGTTGAATCTGCTCTTTATCAACGGCCTCTATCTTCTCCACCATCTCCTCAACGGACAATGGTGAACCGAATGCAAGTCCGGTATCCAGATTTCTCATCATGGTCGAATAGGTACTTTCCGTTGATAAAAGCAATTTTCCCTTCAGCCTTTCCTTTCCATAACTGATCTCCTGACTCGTGATTCCCTGCTTCATGATTTTACGGAGTTCATTCATCAATTCGGTGATCAGTGTCTTATACCTTTCGGGAGTCGTCGCCGCATAGACAAAGAACAACCCGCCATCAGGATAGCTGATCAAACCGGAATCAACCGTGTAGACCAGGCCAAGTTCCTCTCTGAGCCGGTTAAAAAGCTTGGAACTCATCCCACCGCCCAACAGGGTGTTCAGGACCTGAAAGGCGTTGAAGTCGCCATCTCTTCTCGAGGGGGCTTCCAACCCCACCAGCATGTGAAGTTGTTTCAGATCCTCTTTTTCAGAAAAGGCCATGAATTTTTCCGGTCTGTAAATCAGCGGTTCTCTTTCGCCTATCGATTTCTCGCTGTCAAATTCATCAAAATTGGCAAAGAAATCATCCGCGAAATTACCGGCAATCGAAAAGACCATATTTGAAGGGATATATTCAGAACGGTAAAAATCGACAAGGTCGTCCCTACTCATACCGGAAACGGTCTCAAGATTTCCCAGGACCGGCTTCCCGTATTTTGATTCTCCCCAGATATTCTGAAAGAATTGCTCATATACGATATCCGAGGGATCATCGTCTGCTGCCGAAATCTCCTCCAAAACGACCTGCTTTTCAAGGTTGAAAAAATTTTCTTTAAATGAAGCACCACTACACAGATCCTTCAGAATGGAAACAGCCGCATCAGACTGCGAATCCGGAACCCGTGCAAAATAGACGGTGTTTTCCTTTCCGGTAAACGCGTTCAACGTACCGCCAACGCGTTCTATGGGTTCCTTCAACTCTTTTGCCGTTCTCTTATGTGTCCCTTTAAAAACCATATGCTCAGTAAAGTGTGCAGCCCCCGAAGCATCGGCAGGTTCATTTGATGAACCTGCTTTCACTGCGATACTCAGGCTGACAGATCTCACACCGTGCATCTGCTGTGAGAAAACCTGCATGCCGTTGGGCATATTGGTTTTAACAGCGGTGTTCCCGTCATTTTTTTCGGTCAGGCCGCTATAAACTCCGTTACCCGCATCAGCTGCCACAAAATCACTTCCTGTTGTTCTCTCTTTTTCTATCTGAACCTGAACTCCTTCTCTGTCTGTTGCCGGAATTCGACGGTTTCTTTTCAACACCAGGCTGTCTCAGGTCTATCTTGCCCTGATCTCCCTTTGAATAGATAACCTCCAGTTCATCGCCAAGTTTAAACTTGGTGGACGGATCCTTCACAAATCCTTCCATGCTTGAAACATGAAGCAATCCGGTCTTGCCGGGGGCGATTTCCACAAAAACGCCATACTTTTCTATTCTGGTGACTTTTCCGCTGTACGTCTTCTCGTCTTCGAGTGGTTCTATCATCATCTTTATATAATCCGCAGCCGCATTGCTCTTCTTCGCATTGCTTCCATAGATGTTTACCTTACCCTTTTCATCATCAAGATCTATCTTGACATCAAACTGTGCCGTGATTCCCTTGATCGTCTTTCCTCCCGGTCCTATGATTTCTCCGATCATACTGGAAGGAATATCGAATGAAATGGCGACAGGGGCATATTCTGAAAGCTGTTCGTTCGGCTTTTCTATTGTATCGTACATCAGACCGAGTATATGCATTCTTCCCTCTCTCGCCTGATCCAGAGCCTTAGCCATGATTTCTCTGCTGATTCCGCTCACCTTGACGTCCATCTGGAAACCGGTGATCCCATCTCTTGTACCGGCCACTTTGAAGTCCATATCTCCGAGATGATCTTCCATCCCGAGAATGTCGGAAAGGATAACCGTCTCATCCTCTTCCATGATCATTCCCATGGCGATACCGGCAACGTGCTTTGAAACGGGGACCCCAGCCTGCATCAACGACAGTGATCCTGAACAGATCGTTGCCATGGATGATGATCCGTTCGATTCAAGAATTTCCGAAACGATTCTGATTGTATACGGAAAGTCATCAAAGGAAGGAAGAACGGCCTTCACCGATCTTTCAGCGAGATGTCCGTGACCGATCTCTCTTCTCGATACGCCTCGCATTCGTTTCACTTCACCAACGGAGAACGGCGGGAAGTTGTAATGCAGCATAAAGTTCTTTTCCGCCTCTTCATAAATGGAATCGATGTACTGGACATCTTTTCCGCTTCCAAGCGTTACGATTCCGAGACTCTGAGTTTCACCCCTTGTGAAGAGTGATGATCCGTGTACTCTCGGGAGAACTCCAAGCTCACAGGTAATCGGTCTGATGGTATAGGGATCTCTTCCGTCGGATCGCTTCTTCTCTTCTATGATCGTTCTTCTCATGATATCCTTGAGAACTTCTTCATAATGCGCCGCGGCAAGAGGACCCTTTTCCCCTTTTTCCTCGTCGGCGTATGACTCAAGGAAGGCCTCAAGAATCTGATCCTTATACTCTCCAAGTGCCTTTTCGGTTGCCTTTTTCCCTTCGGTCAGCATCCTTGCCTTGAGTTCATCTCTGTTGATGAGTCCCTCTATTCTTTCTTTTTCCTCATCGGAAAGGTCTACTATCTCAAATTCCATCTTTTCATAGGGTCCCATGTCCGCCATGATCTGCTCCTGGAATTCGCACATCTGCTTGATAGCCTCATGTGCCACATCAAGGGCTTCTAGCATGAGAGATTCGCTGACTTCTTTTCCCTCACCTTCTACCATGACAATGGCCTCTTTTGAGCCGGCTACCGTCAGATCAATGAGGCTGTTCCCAAGTTCTTCCTCCGTCGGGAAAACGACGGGTTTCCCGTCGACATAACCCACTTTCACCCCGGCAACAACGCCTTCGAACGGGATATCGGAAAGATTCAGGGCTATAGATGCGCCAAATATTCCCAGGATGTCGGCCGGATTGCTTTCGTCAAGGGCCAAAACGGTTGCGATTACCTGGACCTCGTTATAGAACCCCTTCGGAAAAAGCGGTCTTATCGGTCTGTCTATCTGTCTCGCAGCCAGTATGGAAGTATCTCCGGGTCGTCCCTCTCTTTTCAAATACCCCCCGGGAATCTTTCCGGATGAGTAATATTTTTCCTGGAATTCCACCGTAAGCGGGAAAAAATCCCCTCCCGTTGCGGTCTTCATTCCGTTTGCGGTAACCAGAACGACCGTATCGCCGAGTCTGACTACTGCAGAACCAGCGGATTGTTTTGCCATTCTTCCATGTTCAACAGAAAGTTCTATTCCGCTGATTTCAGTTTTCCATTGCTTAAATGCCACTGTTACATCTCCTTTCGTCTACAATCGTGTCTTTTATATTCACAACGTGACGCTATTTATTATTTTCGGGAATACTCCCTTATAATTCTTCTATCTTTATCTTCGTTTCCGCTTCAAAAGTGGTCATCGGTTCAGACTTAAAACGATAAATCGCCGTTACACTCGTCGTCTGATAGATCTTCTCGTAGCCCTTCTCGGAATAGGAGACCGTATAAACGGGGAAATACCAGAATTCCACTTCCTTATCCGGTTGGAATGAGATATCAAAGCCCTCGTATTCGCTGCGAAGACCAAACAATGTTGTTTTAACCTTTCCCGTGTCTCTGATCTTCATCTGATCGAACTCCGAGGAATACAGATATCTCTCGTCGGAATCATCGGAAAGCATGTTGATGTTGAATTCACAACCGTAAAAGACCGGAATATTGTGCATGGACAGATTTGTAATCTTGTTTCTAACGAGGAGGCCATCCACATCAAAGGCGATTTCCTTTTCAACCCTTACCGGCACCCAGAGTGAGCCATGCCAGATATGTCCATCTCTTGTCAGGCGAATCGCACCATTTTCAGGATCGGTTATTTCATACTCGTATCCCTGATTCGTAAAATCGCCCTGTTCGGGATATCTGCATCTCGCATATTTTTCAAGTGTGCTCCACTCACCGAGAAAATGATCGAGCAGCGAAAACCTTTCATACCAGTCGTAGTTCAACAGTTTTTCAAGACCCTTTTCTTTGGTCAGAAAACTTCCCATTCCACCTTCTTCCGCCGTTCTTGCATCGGACATCTTCTCATGATAGGGTTCGTATCTTCTCGTGAGATTGTTCATCAGGTTAATCTCTTTATTTTTCAGGGACATCTCATATATTCGACCACCGTTGGAAGGTGATATTCCGAGCGTCAGCCATTTATTGTTCATCAAAATCTCTTCATGGCCATCTATATCGATATCCTTCACTTCTATATCCACAAAGTCGTCATCGGCATGTTTAACACGGTCAAGCTCCCTGTTAACGGCTATCAGATTCTTGTACACATCCGCCCTGAGGTTCGGGAGATAAAGTCCGCCGAACAGGCCATGCCAATAGGCATCATTAGCCTGCGCCCTCAACAGTTTGTTGTAGACCTCTTCAGAAACATCTTCCGAGAGCTGTGAACTGAGATAGAGCATTTTCTTGTGCATCAGGTTGGACTCGGTATATTTCGCAAGGAAGGTTCTCCAGAAGCCGGTCTTCAGAAACATCGAGAATCTCTCAAACTCACCTTTTTTTCTGATCTCTCCTTCAAGTCGTTCATAATGGGTCCTTGCCCTGCTCGGAAGGGCCCAGCTCATCATCTCCGGGTAGGAAGAATCCGGAATATAGGTCCTTCCCCTTGGGGCGACCTCGCGGGAATATTCTGCAAAGGTCGTTGTTTCAAGCCATTCCGATTCCTGACAGATTCGGCCGAAAAAGTCTTCGAGCCATTTATGGCGATTGATCAGTTCGTTCGTACCGGGCCAGTTCCCGAATTTCTCACCATCGTCAAACATCAGATACATATTCTGACCGCTTTCTGAGGCCCTTTCCTGAAGGTAATTGATGGATTCGTCAATCTCATGAAACGGCATAAGGTATCTGAGACGCTTGTTGATCGGGAAGATCTTTAACGGATAGCCCTGATCTTCCGTCATAAAATACCCGTTCAATTCATCTTCATAGTTTCCGGCATTTTTAAAGTGATCATCGTCTAACGCGACATATTCTATGCCCATCATCGCGAGAGTAGAGACGAGTGAGGGCTCCCAGATTCTTTCGGGCAACCACAATCCCCTTGCCTCATAATCAAATAACTGCTTAATCAGTTCATTCATCTTTTCTATCTGTTTTATTCTGTCCCTGAGAGGAATGACGGACATAACCGGTTCATAATACCCACCGGTAAACAACTCGATCTGACCACGGTCAAGCATCATTTTTATCCGTTTAATCATCTGAGGGTAATGATCGTTAAGATACTTAAGCAGAGGTCCACTGTAATGAATCACTGCCTTGATATCCGGAAATTTGAACAGGGTATCTATAAATGGTTTGTATGCATTATTTGCAGCATTTTCAAATACAAATTCGAAATTGCCTGCCGGTTGATGATTGTGAACACCGAAAATAAATTGTATCTTCCTCACGCCTATTCACCTCTCAAGCTTTTTTCTTGTATTTTATATCATAACCATTGGGATCTTTTCTGGTGAAATCTATGTCCATACTGCCAAAGCCGGTCTTCGTCAGCATCCCTTCACGCCATTCCTTGTTCAGATAACCGGAGAGACTCCAATGAAGGTTGAGATAGACCCCGTTTACATCCTTCATATCCTTTGCCTGATCCATTTCATCAGAGATCATCTTCAATATTCGTTTTGGAGAGAGGACCAGACCCTCTCCGTGGCAGACCGGACACTTCTCAAACAGTAATTCTTCGACCGGCGGAGATGTCCTCTTTCGTGTAATCTCGACAAGGCCGAGTTTTGTAAAGCCCATGACAGCGGTCTTGGCCTTATCCTTCTTGATTTCCTCATTCAGGACTTTCAGAACCGTCATCCGGTCATTTTCCTGCTCCATGTCGATAAAGTCAACGATGATTATTCCGCTGAGATTTCTCAGCCTCATCTGTCTCGCCACTTCACGTGCCGCCTGAACATTGGTTTCAAGGGCCATGTCACGGGTATTCGTACTGGAGATATTGCTTCCCGAATTGATATCGATGATACTGAAGGCCTCCGTCCTGTCAACCACCAGCCAGCCACCGCAGTCGAGATTGATCTTCCTCGAATACAACGATTCAAGCTGTTCCGTTACGTTGTAGACGTCAAAAATATCCCCATTACACATCCGGAGCTTCCCGCGAATCGGTTTTTTATCAAAATTCTTCAGAATCATATCCAGCTTGTCATACATTTCCTTTGAATTCGTTACCACTTCATCAACGGTCGAATCATACTTTTCCCGCATGAGATACTCCAGAATCTCCGCCTCATCGTGAAGCATTCTCGGTTTTTTGAACCGCTGGAATGACTTGTGTATCTCATCCCACTTCTTCTTCAGCGTCCTGTACTCATGTTCCAGTTCATCGATTTCAATATTCTGTGCCACGGTTCTGATGATGATCCCCGAATCCTTGACCACTTTCGACATATGATTGTGCAGCCTTTTTCTCTCCGCCGCACTTTCTATCTTCTTCGATACCCCGACACTCCTTGAAAAGGGCATAAACACGAGATATCTGCCGGCAAGACCGATATTGGTCGTAACCTGAGGCCCTTTGGTGCCTATCGGATCCTTTTTTGCCTGTACGATGATCTTTTTACCCTTTTCGGGAACCACGGAATTCTTCCTTGCCTCTTTGCTGCCAAGTGCCGCCTTAATAAAATCCTTGTTTCTGAGAAAAGCATTTTTAGATTTTCCTATGTCTATAAAGGAAGCATCAAGGCTGCTCACATAATTCTCTACCTTCCCAAGGAAAATATTTCCTGTTATACTTTCATTGTCCATTTCCTCAAGATGGAGTTCTACCAAATGATCACCTTCGAGTACGGCAATCATTATCTCGTCCTGAAAATTACCCACCAATATCCTTTTAATCAAAGGGTTGGAAATTACTATGTCTGTTCACCTCTCAATAACTCAATAATTTGATAACTCTATATATCATATAATAATTTTTAAATCGTACTCTCATGAAAAAATGAATATCATTAAAGATAAACAACCTACGGTTTGTTTCAAAAAAACCGGACCAATCCCGGCTAAGCTGAAAATCCACTTCTTTATTATATCGTAAAACACAAAAAAAAAGAAACAAAAAGGAAAGATTTTTTTATTTGAGTGGTTTCTGAAGATTCTCAACGCGGAGGTAAACCGATCGCTTAAAGTTCCGTTTCCTTAGTGGCATTCGCCAGTCTGTACTGTTCAACGCTTGTTCGTATACTCTCAAATTTGACTTTTGCCTTACCACGTAATGATTCCTGAATGATTTTCTTTTTATCCTTTAATAGTTTGATGTCCTGTATCTCTCTACCGTAAAAGGGCGTCGCCGGTTTCGGAATAAGCGGGTTAAAACTGAGCTTTAAATCGTTAAACCCCATCTTCAGCGCGATATCACAAATCCTTGAAAAATCCTGAAGATCTTCTTCGTCCTCCTCTTCAAGCCCATAGATGAAATACATCTTCAGACTTTTCAGTTCATGGGCACTGATCATGGTCAGGGCCTTTTCTATATCACTTTCGGAAATATCCTTATGCATCAGATCCCTGATCTTCTGAGAACCACCTTCGGGGGCAATCGTCATTTCCTTCTGACCGCTTCTGATAAGCCCTTCGATCAACCGGTCTGAAATAGAATCAAGCCGGAGAGAGGAAACGGAGAAATTGAGCCTTTCACGTTCCAGCAGGGTTAAGATCTCCTCTTTCTGAGGATGATCCGTAAACGTTGCCGAAATGAGCCCGCATGAATCATACCCGTTTGCCTTTATTTCTCTGAAAATCCTCTCGAGTACCGCGGTCTTGACAAACCTTGCCGGTTTTCTCGTATGCCCAGCAACGCAGAATGAACAGCGACGGATGCACCCCCTACCGATTTCTATCAGAACTCTTTCACCAAAGGACCCCATTCGGCTGATCACCGTGGAAATGGCGGGATCTTCAACGACCTGCATGGATTTTCTGATCTCCGTGTATTCCTTTCCATGTGGCGGGATTGAGAGATTGTCAAACGATTCGAGATCGTTCAGAATTTCATCACGGCCGAGTTTGGCCCTTTTACCGTTCCGAATGGTTCCGATGACATCCGATAGATTATCCTCGGCATCCCCGTGAAAGATGATATCAGAATAATTCCAGATTGCATTCGTATTAAAATAGGTAACAGCGCCGCCCAGCATGATAAGGGGATGTCTTTCGGTCCTCTCGGAGGCCGCAGCGGGGATCTTTTTTAAATCAAGCAAACACTTGATATTGTGAAAATTCATCTCAAAAGAGACCGAAAAGGCCCAGATATCAAACTCATCAATCGGTCTGAAAGAGTCAAGCGAATAATATTTGGCAAACTTTTCATCGTAGTAGAAACGTTCCGCCTGAATCCCATCCATCTCATTCATCATCTTCCAGATCCGTTGAAATCCAAGATTGGATATTCCAACAACATAAGTATCCGGAAATATCACGGCAACCTTTATATCATGCTCGTGTATTTCCGGTGTATTCAAATACTTTTCAGTTTTCCTGACACGCTCGACAATTCTGAATTCCCTTAAATCCTGTTCTCTTCTCGGACGTCTCAAGCTATATGTAGGTTCCTTTTTCCTTGAGCTTTCTCTTCAGATATTCGGGGGATATAATCACCCTTTCTATATCTCCGCAGGCTATCTTTTCCATCTCATCATAGGCCTCAAACTTGAAGGAAACATGATTTCCCTCTACCTTGTCTATTCGGATCTTCATCGTCACGCGCATCGACATGGGAGTTATGCCAAGGTGTTCCATATCCGATGACACCACGGCTGCCACGATATCATGTCCAATAGTTTTCTTCAGTACGTGATCCGTCATTTCAAAGGCCTTGATAAACAAGGCATGGGTCGATAATACCCCCATATCTCTGACGATCTGATTTTCACGCCAGCTTAAATCCTCTTCTACAATAAACTGCATGGTTTCTTCCTTTCCCTGAAGGAAAGCATAGGAATTATGAATGAGTGCCATCATAACACCCCCCTTTTGTCAAAAGTCTATCAGTCTCTTCGAATCATCAGCATCCTGATCAGCTGAAGAATGGCCATCAGTGTTGATGCAACATACGTCATGGCCGCAGCGGTCAGCACCCTTCGGACCATTTCCGTCTCCTGTGCATCCATGGCAATGTTTGCCCGAACCATTTCGAGAGCCCTCGAACTGGCGTTAAACTCTACCGGCAGGGTGATGACCGAAAAGATGGCCACGAGAACAAAAAGCCAGATCCCGACATCGATAAGAACGGGCATGGACAGAAAAATTCCCGCAATAAAGATCACCCAGCAGAACTGTGAGCCAAATTGTGCAACAGGCGCAATGGCATTTCTGAACGTCAGTGGAAAATAACCATTTTTATGTTGAATGGCATGACCTATTTCATGCGCAACCACTCCAAGGGCCGCTACCGAATCACTGTCATAAGTCGCATTCGACAAACCGACTTTCCTTTTTCCGGGATCATAATGATCCGTCAGATTTCCTCCAACCTTGACGACGTTGATCGCAGAAAGGCCATTGTCATCGAGCAATTTCCTGGCCAGTTCACTCCCGGTCATACCGGTCTTGGATCTTATTTTTGAATAGCCTTCAAAGGTTGATTTTACTTTATACTGTGCCCACATACCAAATATAATCGCCGGTATGAGTACAAGCATCGATGTATAAAAGCCCATTTCATCACCCCTTCTTTATTTTTTTCTATCATCACCTGTTGAGATAGGTCATTAAGGTCTTCAGATGCTTGCTCCTCGTCGGATGTCTGAGCTTTCTTAACGCCTTTACCTCTATCTGTCTGACCCTTTCTCTCGTTACATTCAGATACTTCCCCACTTCCTCAAGCGTCTTCTGTCTACCGTCAATCAGCCCATATCTCATCTTGAGAACCGTTGCCTCTCTCGGCCCGAGTGTGTTGAGCACCTCGTTGATCTCATCTCTCAGAAGCATCAGCATCGCCGAATCTTCCGGGTTGATGTTCTCCACATCTGCCACGAAGTCTCCTACGGAAGAATCTTCATCCCCACCTACCGGTGATTCGAGAGACAGCGTTTCCTTGTCCGCCTGAAGGATCTCCTCTATCTTTTCCGGCGTTTTACCGGTCATCTCGGCCAGTGTTTCTACCGAAGGATAGTCACCGTGTTCCTGTAGATATTCCCTTCGAATCTTGTTGATTTTATTGATCGTTTCTACCATATGCACCGGTACGCGTATCGTCCTTGCCTGATCGGCAATGGCTCTCGTGATGGCCTGTCTGATCCACCAGGTTGCATAGGTACTGAATTTATATCCCTTTTTCCAGTCAAATTTCTCGACCGCTTTTAAGAGACCGATATTCCCCTCCTGAATCAGATCGAGAAAGGTCAAGCCCCTCCCTATATACCGCTTGGCAATACTGACGACAAGGCGGAGGTTTGCAACGACAAGTTTCTGTTTGGCCTTGTCATTTCCCCGTTGTGCCTTCCTCGCATAGGTTCTTTCCTGAGTCGGTGTCAAGAGTGGAATTCTTCCAATCTCCTTCAGATACATCTTGACCCCGTCTTTGGTATAGGCGGCATTGTCAAAGATGGCCGGTCCGGAGGAACTGATGATCTTTCCCATCACCTCATCATGATTTCGGGATCTTTCCGCCTTCTCCTCATCATCTTCATCTTCATCCACTTCGACATCCAGATCATCATCGACAGGTAATGTCTGCTCTACCTCTCGGATTTCTATGTTTGCCTTTTCCAGGTTTTCGTATATTGATTCCAGAAATGTGCCGTCAAATCCGGTATAATCCGGCGGAAGAGACTTATCTATATCTTCATAGGTAATAAAGCCCTTCTGTTTCCCGACAGCGACCAGGTCTTTTAATCTTTTCGTTATCTCTTCAGTTGTTAATGCCATGTTGGCAGTGGAAGACTCCTTCTTCTTTGTACCTGACGTTGAGCGCTTGGTCTTCGTCGTAGTCTTTTTTACCTTTCCCTCCGAAACATTCTCATTTACGCTCATCAATGTCCTCCCTTCAAACTCTTATTAAGTGTGTGTATAACCTTCGATAATTCGTATCTTTTTTCTATTAACGCTTTTACTTCATTACCGGTTGCCTTTTGTATGGCCTCATCCAGCTCCATGAGGTCCTGTTTGGATTTTCTGATGTTTAACTTCGTCTCACAATCTGCGATGATATCCGGCAAAGTCTCAGGTCTCTCGTATCTTTCCAACTGGCGGACAAAATAGTCAATCTGTTCTTCCTCAAAATAATTTTTCAGATAATCCGCCGCATCATCCGGATTGAACTTTTCCCTGACATCGTTGAAGAACAAATGATACGAGCCGTGCATCACCGAACTGTACTCATGAAAAAGACTCTCTATCTTTTTTCGTGTTGTCGGATGAAAGAGATACAAAATCATCAGTTCCTCCTCGGGGACTATGCTCCGGATCTGAACAACCCTTCTATTCGGCATTGTTGCAACTTTTCCCGCTTCTTTGCGCAGACTCACATTGGAAACCGGCTTAGGACTCTTTTTATCCACATTCCAGCTTTCAAGCAACAGATTCTTTTCGAGACCGGTCCACTCGGATAACATAGAAATCAACTTGTCGAATCTTGAGATGTTCCCCGCTCGTCTGGTTCTCGCGAGAATTCCCCGACTCTTTTTAATCAGGGCATCCCGGCCGGTTTCACGCTCCAAATTATAACGGGACTTCAATTCCCCCAACAGATATTCCTCTATTGAAACCGCTTTTAAGAGTATCTGCTGAAAGCCCTCAATTCCATATTTCCCGACATATTCATCCGGATCCTTCACTGGATTCAGGTTGAGCACAAGGGCATTAAACCTGTCGCTCAACTGTACATAGGATTTTCCTATCGCATTAATTCCGGCTTTGTCGTTGTCAAAAGAAAAGACGAGCTTATTGGTATATTTCCCGAGTTCTTTCAGATGCTCTTTGGTGAGGGCGGTCCCCATAACGGCTACCACATTCCTGATCCCGTTCATATACAGCCTTAAGGCATCAAAATACCCTTCGACGATGATGACAAAATCAACATCCTTAATCTCACTTTTAGCCTTATCTAACAAATATAATATTCTACTCTTATTGAAGAATTCGGTCTGAGGAGAGTTGATATATTTCGGACTACTCGTTTCAGAATTCAGCTTCCTTCCGGAAAAGGCAACGGTCCTCCCGAATACATCATGAATGGGTAGTATCAACCTGTTTGCAAAAAGATTTGAACCACTCTCGGTGATAATACCCAGTTCTTTAAGACGTTTTTTATCCAATTCGGCTGACAGTTTCTGGACGTCTTGATAAAGGGCAAAACCTGCACCGAGTTCTTTCAATTTCTCCGGGTTAAGGCCTCTCTGATCCTGAAGGTACTGCCATGCCGATGTTCCCTTTACGAGATTGTCCCTGAAAACCGATTCGATAAACCGCATGTCATTCGTATAATCGGTATATTTCTTATCCGCCGCATAATCAGCGGAAGGGATCTGTATGTCGTACATCGTTGCAATTTTCTCAACCGCTTCCTTAAAGTCAACATTCTCGTAATCCTGTACAAATTTGATAATATCCCCGTTTTTTCCACATCCGAAACAGTGATAGGACTGCGTTGATTCGTAAATGTAAAAAGAGGCGGTTCTTTCCTCATGAAAAGGACACCTCGCCTTGTAGTTTTTTCCAGATTTCTGTATCGGTATATAGGATGATATCAGATCTGTAATATTCACTTCAGCTTTCAATTTTTTAACGAATCCGCTTAATCCCAAGACCCACCTCTATGGGAATTTATGGAAAAACAGTTTAACAGACAAAAAGGCACGGAGTCATATAAACTCCGCACCTGGATATTTCAGATATGTGTAAATTGCAAACAGCTTGCAAATTAACGTTTTGAGAACTGGGATGATTTTCTGGCCTTCTTGAGTCCGTATTTCTTTCTTTCAACCATTCTTTCATCTCTTCTGAGAAATCCGGCAGCCTTCAGCTGGGGTCTGAGATCCACGTTATATTCGAGCAGAGCCCTTGAAATCCCAAGTCTGATCGCACCAGCCTGTCCGCTCATGCCTCCACCGTGAATCTTCATGACCATGTCAAATTTCTCAAAAGTGCCTGTCATCATAAGAGGTTCCATCGCATGCCTCACGAGTGTATCTCTCATAAGGTATTCCTGAAGATTCTCAAATTTCTTACCGTTTATTTTTATCTGACCCGTTCCTGGTCTTAAGTGTACTCTTGCAACAGCCGTCTTTCTTCTACCGGTTCCGTAATAATCGATAAATTCTGCCATTTTCTATCCTGACCTCCCGTTTAAAGCTCTATCTGCTGTGGGTTCTGTGCAGCGTGCGGATGTGTATCCCCAGCGTAGACCTTCAGCTTTTTGAACATCGTTCTTCCTATTCTGTTTCTCGGAAGCATTCTCTTCACGGCAAGTGTAACAATGCTCTCCGGATGCTTTTCGAGCATTTCCTTCATCGTGAATTCCTTCATATGACCCGGATATCTGGAAAATGTTCTGTATATTTTGTCATCCATCTTTTTTCCGGTAACCTTAACCTTGTCTGCGTTAATGACGACGACAAAGTCCCCGCTGTCTACATTCGGCGTATACTGCGGTTTATTCTTTCCTGAAAGTATATTTGCTATCTGAGTGGCCATTCTACCCAGTACCTGGCCTTCAGCATCAATAACGTACCATTTTTTAGTTTCATCACCTTTGAGGCGGAAACTTCTCTGCTGATATTTCATTCTCGATTCTCCTCCTCTGTCAACGTTCTTCTACAACGTGTGCGTATTTTCTGTTTCTTCTCGTTCTGAATGCTACATGTCCCTCTTTTAAGGCAAAAAGCGTAAAATCCTTACCCATTCCCACATTGTCTCCAGGGAAGATCTTCGTTCCTCTCTGTCTCATGATGATGTTTCCCGGTACAACGTAAGAACCGTCACCTTTTTTTACACCGAGGTATTTCGGATTACTGTCTCTTCCGTTCTTTCCACCACCACTTTTTCTATGTGCGAAAAGCTGTATATTCATCTTAATGTTCATTTGTTCACCTCCACTGATAAGTAGCCGGAATATTCCTTCCGAATTTCCGATAGTGTTCTTTCAAGCGCCATTATAAGCATATTCGACTGTTCATCCGTCCGTTTCAGCTCAACTCTCAGATATCCCCCTACTCCCTGTTCGATCTCCTTCACGAGTTTGAGGTCGCTGAGAAGCATTTCCGACGTATGGAGAGCCACAGCACTGACCGCTGCACACACAATATCACTCCCCGATTCCGAATAGCCTGAATGACCGCTTATTGTAAATCCGATATAATCAGATCTGTTCTTATAAAAGACCGCATGAATCATCTGCGTTTTTTATTACTGCTCAATCTTGTCAACTTTAACAGCAGTGTATGTCTGTCTGTGTCCTCTGGTTCTTCTGTACATCTTTCTGCTCTTAAATTTGATAATCATTACTTTGTCTTCTCTGACATTTTCCATCACAGTTCCGACTACTTTGGCACCCTCAACATAAGGCTTTCCAGCTGCTACCGCAGCATCATCACTGATCATTACCACTTTGTCAAATGTTATTGGGTTACCCGGTTCAACTTTTGTCTTGTCTACGTAGACAACACTACCTTCTTCTACTTTGTACTGTCTTCCACCAGTTTCGATTATGGCGTACATGTCTTAACCTCCTTTTTGTATTAGAATATGCTGATGAAGGCACCCCTTATTGGGGATTTAGAAAACCAGCATCAGGCAAAATCGGGATATTATATCACATTAAATGAGAAAAAGATTTTTTTTATGTAAAATCTTTCTAAAGTCTGAAGTAATTCTGTCTGTTCTGACTGATCTTGTATAACCCTTCGATAATCGCGGTCGATCTCTTTTCACCAATTCCAACAACCTCTTTCAAATCCTCAGGATTTGCATCCCTGATATTTCTCAACGTGCCAAAGGCCTCTATCAGATTATAGATGATATTATCGGGTATTTTAGTCACCGTGTTGAGAAGCCTTATCCCCCTCGATCCGACATTCTCCTCCGTCAGAAGCGAATTTGTCTTTATATCGAGATGGGACAGAATCCGCGAATAATCCCCCATATCCTTATCTCTCGCCGATTTGATCTTCTCGCAGACCTCGTTGACGAGTTCCACTTCCGGTATCCCGTCATACCTCAGATAATCCGAGACGATCAGATGAAGGCTCTCATCGAGACCATCGATCATCTCATCGAGCTGCATTCTGGCAAGTCTGCCGTTCACTCCCATTTCCCAGATGTATTTTTCGATCTCATCGGCCGTCTTTAAGGGGACCACCGCCTTCTCTATCGTCCGGCATACATCGGATAACGTGACATTATCTTCTATCTCAAGGACATTCAGATTCTCTATTTCACGATTATAACTCGATCGGTATTTCTCGATGACCTTGAGCCCCTGATTCACCATCGTAATCAGAAAGCTGAGATCCCGGAGCATATAGGTGAATGCGCCCCAGTAAATACTCACCACCCCTCTGCGTCTCGATACGGCTATAGAAATCTTTCCGGTCTGCTTTGCCGTTCTTTCGGCATTTCTGTGTCTCATTCCCGTCTCACTGGTCGGAATGGACGGATCCGGAGCGAGCTGGACGTTGGCATACAGAATCTTAGTGACATCTTCATTCAGGATAACCGCGCCGTCCATCTTGGCCAATTCATAGATCTTCTGCGGCGTATATTCACAGTTGACATAAAATCCCGGCTGAATGATCTCCGAATGTCTTTCTATATCCTCTTCATTCATCAGAAGAATCAACCCGCCGCTGTTTGCATTGATTATATTTTCAAGTCCAAGGCGCAATGGAGTGCCCGGAGAACATATCTTTATGATTTCTCTTAACAGTTCGTTTTTCGTCATGGTTTTAACCCTCCCATATCGCTTAAGATTATATCATGAAACCATTCGTTTGATACCGATATCACTTGACGGAAACGGCTTGAATATTCTTTGTAAAGAGTAGTATAATAAAAAAGAAGACGGTTTTAAACGGAGGTATGCTTATGGCGAATCAAATTCTTATCGACACAAGGTCATTGATGGACGGGAAACTGTACAATTTCAACGGAACACTCGGTATCGAGGAAATATCCCCCCTCCTCGGCAGTACCGATCTGATCACCCCATTGACCTATACGATCACCGTAATAAAAAACAAAGATGAATTATTTGTTAACGGTTCCACCGAATGTCGGGTCGAAGATATCTGCTACAGATGTCTCAATCCTGTTCAAACAGATGCAAAGGGGATCATCGAAGCAACTTATATTTATGGTAACATAAATGATACGTCGGCTATAGACAAAGAGTTGGAATCTCTTGAAAATGTGATATACTATGTGGGCTCGGAGATTGATGTTTTTGATCGTGTTGTAGAAGCAGTGATTATCTCACTTCCCGAAAGGTTCCTGTGCAGCGAGGATTGCAGAGGAATATGTCAGTATTGCGGGGCGGATCTCAACAAGGATCCCGATCACGTCTGTGAGCATGAAGATTATACGGATGAAAACATGTCTTTGCTGGAGCAGTTGAAGAGACAGCTGGAATCTGAAGAATAATATATTTTATATAGAACAACGGAAAGGGAGGGAAACACGATGGCTGTACCAAAGAAAAAGACTTCCAGGAGTAGTACGAGATCAAGAAGAGCGCATTTCTTCGAAGCCTTTAGCAGTCCACGCTCAGTATGTCCAAATTGCGGTGAAGCAAAATTGCCTCATAGGGTTTGTCTGAAATGTGGTTATTATAAAGGTAAAAAAGTATTGGAATTCGACGACGGAGAAGAATAATTATAAAAAACACAGCTGTTCCGGGCTGTGTTTTTTTTATTCCGTCGTAGACTCTGCGGCTGCACTTATTCCGACGATTCTCTTGACGAGGGCATCGTATTCCACCTTCTCGTAAACTCCCTGTTTCAAGAAACCGTTGATTTCATCGATACTCGCTATCGCCATGTCGATCTTCTTGTCGCTCCCTTTTTTATAAGCCCCTATATCGATCAGATCCTTCGCATCGTTGTACACCGCCATGAGATCCTTGATCTTTCTGGATGCATCAAGGTGCTCTTTATCGGCTATCTCACTCATCAATCGGCTGATACTCGCCAGAACATCTATCGCGGGATAATGATTGGCTTCGGCGAGGCTTCTCGAAAGAATGATATGACCATCAACAACCCCTCGGACCGTATCACTGATCGGTTCGTTAAAATCATCCCCTTCAACGAGGACGGTATAAATCCCGGTGATACTCCCCTTTTCGGAATTTCCAGCCCTTTCGAGAATACCCGGCAGTCCGGCAAAGACACTCGGCGGATACCCTCTCGTCGTAGGCGGTTCGCCTATGGCAAGACCGACATCTCGCTGCGCCATCGCCCATCTCGTCAGGGAGTCCACCATCAGCATGACGTTATAGCCCTGATCCCTGAAGTACTCCGCTACCGATGTTGCCGACATCAACGCCTTGACTCGCATCAGAGCCGGCTGATCGGAAGTGGAAACGATGACCACACTGCGCCTCAATCCCTCTTCACCGAGATCCCTCTCGATAAATTCTCTGACTTCTCTGCCTCGTTCACCGATCAACCCGATGACGTTGATATCCGCCTTTGTATTTCTGGCAATCATGCCAAGGGTCGTCGATTTCCCCACGCCGCTACCGGCAAATATACCGATTCGCTGACCCATTCCAAGCGTTGTAAACCCGTCAATTGCCCTTATTCCAACGGGCAAAACGTCTTTGATACGATTTCTCACCAGCGGATTGGGCGGCTGATTATTCAGTGAAATATGATTTTTCGGTAAAAGGGGTTTGGCATCCATCGGTCTCCCCAGGCCATCAAGTACCCTTCCGAGAAGTGAATCATCCACCCCGATGTTCAGATTTCTTTTGGTTCCCTGAACTTCACACCCGAGGGAGATACCGGAATATTCCTCAAGCGGCATCAGGATGATGTGATTATCCTTAAAACCCACAACCTCAGCGGTAACCACCTTGCCATCTATCGTCTTTATCTTGCAGCATTCACCGAGGAAGACCTCGGGACCCGCCGATTCTATCGTCAAACCGATGATCTTTTTCACACTGCCGTTTAATCCGAAAAAATCGTGATCTTCCACCTTATCCCTGAAATACCTCAGCTGTTCAAGACTCTTATAACCCATCATCACTCACCGAATACATCCCTTATTATCTCATCGAACAGTTCAAACTGATTATCCAGTGTCCCGTCCAGCGTTCCGTAATTGGATTCAACAATCACGCCGCTTCTCTCCACGGCTCTATCCTGCCTTATTTCAAAAGAGGGCAACGTATCTTTCATCTCAGATTTCAACTCATCCGGGAATTCACTGAAATCCATCGGATTAAACTTGAAGATGATCTCTTTCAGGCTCATAACCCGTTTCATCATCTCGCGCGTCTTATTCAGCAGCACCTCATCCTTTTCCTCATCAACCGTTATACAAAGCGCCTTTTTTATCATCAGCTTCAAGATATAGTGAATCTCTTCCGTCATTAGTTCCGTGTACTCTTCACGGGTTTTCAGAAAGGTCTTGTTCGCCTTCTGAAGTGAGGTGACGGCATTATTCATCCGGTCTTTCCATTGTTTTTCTATGGCCTGTTCCTTGACGACAATTCCCTTCTCGGCATTCTGAACAATCTGTTCCGCCTTCCTTTTGGCATCCTTTTCAAATTCGGCGGCAAGCTTTTTTATCTGCGCGGCTTCCTTTTCAGCTTCTTCGAGAATCACACGGGCCTTTTCCTTGGCAAGAGAAACAGCCGGGGAGACGATATCCTCCGTCGCGGATGCCTTTGATTCAAACCCATCCGTTTCCTCGGCTAACGGTTCATCCACTCTTTCCTCTTTTGATTCATTCTTGTACAACTTAACCTTGTCATTTTCGTCGATAGTCACCAGCGCGCGCTTGATCAGATTATACAATTAACTCTTCGCCTCCGCCTCTTGCGATGAATATCTCTCCGCTCTCTTCAAGCCGTCTGATCGTATTGACGATCTTCTGCTGCGCCTCTTCGACATCGACAACACGCAGAGGTCCCATAAATTCTATTTCTTCTCTCAGCAACTGACCGGCCCTCTTTGAAAGGTTCCCGGCGATCTTGTCCATGATTTCTTCGGTCGAACCCTTCAACGCCTTGGCAAGATCCTTCGTATCGACTTCACGCAAGACCATCTGTATGGATCTGTCGTCGAGTTTGGTGACATCCTCAAAGACAAACATGTGTCTTCTGATCTCTTCGGCGAGTTCGGGATCGGTTTCGGACAGCTTATCGAGAATCTCCCTTTCGGTCGATCGGTCCATCGTATTGACGAGCTCAACAACGGTATCAAGCCCTCCAACCTGTGCAAAATCCTGTGTAACAAATGTAGAAACCTTTCGTTCAAGCACCTTTTCTACCTCCCTTACCACTTCGGGGTTTGCTTTATCAAGGATCGCAATACGTTTGACGACCTCGGGTTTCAAGTCTTCCGGAAGCGCACTGATCACCTGGGAAGCCTGTTTCGGGGAAAGATAGCACAGAATGAGGGAAATGGTCTGAGGGTGTTCGTTCTGCAGAACATTCACAAGCTGCATCGGATCGGATTTCTTAAGGAAATCAAAGGGTTTTACCTGAAGGTTGCTCGTCAGTTTTTCAAGAATATCCAACGCCCTTTCTGGCCCCAATGCCTGTTCAAGCATGTCCTTTGCATACTCTATGCCCCCGGCGAGAATAAATTCCCTTGCCTGGAACGTACTGGAAAACTCCTCAAGGACCCTCTTCTTTTCAGAATCGGGCACTTTATCCAGCTGAGCCAATTCAAGGGTCAGCCTTTCGATATCATCATCCGTCAGATGCCTCAAAACCTTTGCCGCTCGATCGCTTCCCATCGTCAGTAAAAGGATCGCCGCCTTCCTTATACCGCTGAGATCTTTTTTTTCAGCCATGAACACACCTCTTTTTCCTTCTTTGCCTTATTATACTACAAAAAACAGCCTAAGCTTATATTTCAAAAAGGCCTGCGATAAAACGGTCATGGAAATAACGCACAACAAGGGATTTCATCCAATCCTTTTTTCTGGTGTGATGGGAAGCAAAATTTGTGTTTACGGCTCGTTTGTGATAAAATATCATTGGGGAGGGGGCTTTGTTTCATGAAGAGAAAAATCACAATAAGCATCGGGCGCAAACTGTTTTCATTCAGGACAGATGAATCAAAGGAAAAAGTGCAGCGGATCAAGGATATGATCGCCGAAGATTACGAGCACTTTGGCCATAATGTTGAGGGGAAAGACAACAATAATTTTGAGGATTTACTGGTTCTGATGCTTCTAAATCATATCTCAAGGGAGATCAAACACGAGGATACCATCAAGAGCGAAAAGGAAAAAAATGAAAGACTGATGGTAGAAATCGAAAGAATGAAGACCGACAGATCCGATTTGGTGGGTTAGAGAAGACGTTATTTCATTTGCGTTCTGGAGTTGATAGATTTGAATAATTTAAAAAAGATCATCATAGTAACTGGCCTCTCTGGTTCCGGTAAGACTACTACTTTGGGATTGCTTGAGGATATCGGTTATTTTTGTGTTGACAATATCCCTCCAAAACTTCTAAACGATATGCTTCCCCTGTTCGAACAATCCGAAGCCGAAAAGATCGCCCTCGGCGTGGATGCCAGATGGAAGCAGGAATTTGACGGCATGATCGTAGAGTTCGATGCCTTTCTGAAAAAAGAAAAACCCTATTCACTGGAAATCCTGTTTCTGGAATCGTCCGTTGACACCATCCTCAAGCGATATAACCTCACCCGAAGAAAGCACCCCCTATCGGTTGACGGTGATGTGGAAAAGGCCGTTCTACTCGAAAAAAAATTACTTTCTCCGCTCAGGGAGCGCGCAGATTACATTATCGACACATCCATATACAACACCCATGAACTCCGCAAAGTACTGGTTGACACATTGACCGGACAGGCAGCAGAAGATCTGAAAAATACCGAGATCAGCATCACCAGTTTCGGTTTTAAATATGGGACGCCACTCAACGCAGATTTCATCATCGATTCGAGATTTCTTCCAAATCCCTACTGGAAAAACGAATTAACCGCCTTGACGGGTCTTGATAAGCCCGTTCAGGATTATCTACGTTCCTTCCCGATAGTCCACGATTATCTGACGGCATGCTGCAACATGCTCCTGATGGCCGTTGAAAGATACAACGAAGAGGGGAGAAGCAACGTCAACGTATATTTCGGCTGTTCGGGTGGAAAGCACCGATCCGTGTATCTTTCACTCAAGACCTATGAGTTTTTTACTGAAAACGGGTTCAAGGCAAAAATCATTCACAGAGAAATAAATAACTGGATTTGATCTTCAATCGGGAAGTGATACGGATTACTGACGAAAAATTAAACATCGTGGTCCTTGGTGGCGGTACGGGGCTCTCCACGCTGGTCCGTGGGTTGAAGAACATGGATATCAATTTAACCGCTATAGTTACGATAACCGATGAAGGGGGAAGTTCAGGCGCTATCAGATCTGAGATGAATATTCCGCCTCCGGGAGATGTCCGAAACAATATCACCGCATTTGCCGAGGACGAAAACCTTCTGACAAAATTGATCAGTTTCAGGTTTAACGATGCCGGCACTTTTGAGGGACACTCGGTCGGAAATATCATACTGGCAGCCCTGACAAAGATTCTCGGTAGTTTCCCGGAGGCCGTCAAGAGCCTCTCAAAGGTATTGGCAATAGACGGAACCGTTTATCCGATAAGTGGCAATATGGTCAGATTGAAGGCCTATACCGCCAACGGTGAGGAACTGATCGGCGAAAAGGCCATACAGACAAATAAAAACCGGATCATCGAAATAAAACCGGATGTGGAATTTGAACCGTTACCGGAGGTTATCGAGGCGATAAGACAGGCGGACGGAATCGTTCTCGGGCCGGGTAGTCTTTATACGAGCATTATTCCAAATCTGCTCGCCAAAGACATCAACCGGGTTATCGCCGAATCGCAGGTACCCGTCATCTACGTCTGCAACATCATGACGCAGCCGGGCGAAACGGATCATTACAGCATGACGGATCATGCGAATGAAATCAACAAATATCTCCTGAAGTATCCGGATTATTATATCGTCAATTCACAGCCGATTCCCGACAGGTTAATCGAAAGGTATCACCAACAGGGAGCACAGCAGGTGGAGCTTAAGTTTGACAATCTAACCGGTGCCATTGTGATGGAACCACTTATAAAAACCGAGATTGATCCGAGAGACGGACTCGAGAAAGTGCGCCATAACGAAACAAAACTCGCTTCGGTTATCATGAAGATTATGAATTGGGGTAAATAATTTGAGTTTTTCTTCTGATCTTAAAACAGAGTTGAATGCGGTACAGATAACGGATCCCATCTCTGCCTTCATAGAATTTTTCGGTATGCTGAAATTCAGAGGGAGTATTCTGCTGAAAAAGGTACATGAATCGAACAGGATCTATTATCTGATCTCAACCGGAAACCCTACGGTTGCAAGAAGAACGTACTATCTCTTGAGAAACATCCCCAATACCACGATAGAAACCTCCTACAGGATCAATCCCTATCTGTCAAACAGTAAATCCTATCTCCTGAAAATCGGATTTCTCAAGATTCAGGAGGTGTTCCCATTCCTGAAAGGGATGGATGTATACAGTTGGGATCCTTATCCGATCATCAGAAACGACTCTGCCTATTTCAGTGATTTTATAAGAGGTGTTTTTTTTGTTTCAGGTTATATCGTCGACCCTAAGAATTCTTATCATTTTGAGATTCTTGAAAAGGATGGCAGCGAAAACATCGGAGAAATCCGTATAATTCTTAACAACATATTACGGATAAAGGCTGGAATTACGGAACACAAGAAAGGAATGAAACTTTATCTTAAAAAATCAAGTGATATAATAAGTATGTTAGAATTGATGGGTTCAAAGGTTCAGCTGGAAAAATTTGAAATGATAGTGGATCAGAGGCATATCAAGTCAAATGTGAACCGGTCTATCAATTTTACCATCGCAAATGCCAAAAAGATAGGAAAGAGCAGCGCCATTCAGATAGAAGCCATCACCAGGATCAGGGACCGGATAGGTTTCGAGCATCTCGAGAATGAGATGCGAGAGATCTGCGAACTCAGGCTGAACAACGAAGATTTAAGTCTCGCCGAGATGGGGCAGCAATTATCGGCACCACTTTCAAAATCAGCCGTGTACAACAGGATGAAGAAGATCATCAAGATGGCTGAGGAAATGGAGGGATAGGGCATGCAGTGTCCTTTTTGTGCGAATAAAAACACAAAGGTAGTTGATTCCAGGACTTCGGATGACGGGAGCAGTGTCAGGAGAAGGAGGGAATGTCCGGTCTGCAATGCCAGGTTCACCACTTATGAAAGATACGAGGAACTCCCCCTGATGGTGATTAAAAAGGACGGCCGGAAGGAGCGGTTCATTCGTGAGAAACTCCTGAAGGGGATGATGAGAGCCTGTGAAAAGAGGGAGATTTCCATAGAGGCCCTCAACGACATAACCGCAAGGATCAAGCATGAATTCATAGAAGAGGGACTCACTGAAGTAACGAGTGAACAGATAGGTGAGAAAACGATCAAGCATCTGAAAGATATCGACGATGTGGCCTATATAAGGTTTGCGTCGGTATACAGGGATTTTAACGATATAGAGCAATTTAAAAAAATTATAGATGAATTGAAAAAGGGAGGCTAACCTCAAATGGCTAAAAAAGAAACGATTTATTTGACACAGGAAGGGTACGATGCCCTGAAAAAGGAATTGAAGGAATTAAAAGAACGGTTGATGTACGATATTGCCGAGAAGATTAAAGCGGCAAGGGAATATGGAGACCTGAGTGAAAACAGTGAATATGAAGAGGCCAAGAACGAACAGGGAAGAATCAACGGGCGAATACTGGAGATTGAACATACACTCGACAAGGCGGAGATCATCGACTCAAACGATGTATCCACCGATACAGTCAGACTTGGTCAGAAAGTAATTGTGAAGAATCTTGAAAACAACGTGGAGAATACCTTTAAACTCGTCAATCCACAGGAAGCGGATATCTTCGATGACAAAGTCAGTGTTGAATCACCGGTCGGCGAGGCACTTAACGGTGGAAAGATCGGAGAGATTATAAAGGTGAAGACTCCGAACGGTATACAGCAATACGAAATCATCGGTATCGGATTATAATCGGCGGTTACCCGAAGAAAAGAAAGGCGGATTAAAATGGCATCAATAAGAGATCAGAAGATTCAGGAACTTGAGGCAATCAAGCAGAAAGGATACGAACCGTATCCTCATAAATTTGAAAGAGAAATGAACACAAACGATATCATAGAAAGATACAGTTCGCTGGAACCCGGTCAGACCCAAGAAGAGGCAGAAATCAAGACGGCTGGAAGGATCATAGCGATCAGAGATCATGGAAAATCGGCATTTTTCGAGATAAGGGATTATTACGGCAGTATACAGGGCTACATCAGAAAGAGTGAAGTTGGAGCGGACAGCTTTGAATTTTTCAAGGAACACATCACGACCGGTGATCATATCGGATTTGAAGGATTTCCATTCAAGTCCAAAACGGGAGAATTATCCGTTTACGTGAAGAAATTCCAGCTTCTCACGAAGGCGCTCAGGCAGATGCCCGAAAAGTGGCATGGTCTCAAGGATAAAGAGGTCATATACAGACAGAGATATGTCGATCTAATCGCCAATCAGGAAAGCATGAAGCGCTTCAGGATCAGGTTTGAAGCGATCAGACTGATCAGGGAATATATGACGAAAAACGGTTTTGTCGAGGTAGAAACACCGATGCTGCATCAGCTTTCCGCCGGTGCATCGGCCAAGCCATTCGTCACCCACATGAATGCCTACGATATGGACAATTATCTGCGAATCGCACCGGAACTCCATCTGAAACGCCTGATCGTCGGCGGATTCGACAGGGTATTCGAGCTCAACAGAAATTTCAGAAACGAAGGGGTCAGTTACAAACACAGTCCTGAGTTCACCATGATGGAATTCTATCAGGCCTATGCCGACTTCGAAGATTTAATGAAATATTCCGAGGAGATGCTTTCATATGTCGTTAAGGAGATCTTTGGAAGCTATGAGATCGAGTATCAGGGGACGAAGATAAACTTTGAGGCCCCTTGGGACAGGGTAACCATGCAGGGATTCATCAAGGAGCATCTCGGAGTCGACATCCTTGAGGATTCCGATGAAACGCTGATCACAAAGTTGAAGGAAATGCACAATGAGCCCGAAATCAAGGATAAGAGTCATCTGATAGAATCCCTCTGGGATCTCGTCGAAGATAAAATCGTTCAGCCGACCTTTGTCATGGAACATCCGCTGGAGATTTCACCACTTTCCAAGAAGCACCGCAGCAAGGAAGGTGTGACGGAAAGATTCGAGATGGTCATCCTCGGAAGAGAACTCGGAAATGCCTTTACCGAACTCAACGATCCGATTGATCAGAAAGAACGATTCGAAAAACAGGTTGAGCTCAGGGATTCCGGAGACGAAGAAGCCCAGATGATGGATTATGACTTTATCCGGGCACTCGAGTACGGTCTGCCACCGACGGCCGGTGAGGGAATCGGTATAGACAGATTCGTCATGTTCCTGACGGATGCGGCATCCATCAGAGACGTCATCGCCTTCCCGATGGTCAAGCCGATAGCCAATGCCGAAGCCGAATTTTTTGAGGAAAATGACTTAGAAGATGGGCCAAGTGAAGAAGAGAAATAAATAGTATATAATAGAGGGTATGTTCCCGTGTTGGGAATATACCCGATTTTTTTGGGGATTAAGTCATCTTTATCTCGTCCTTTTGAGATGTCCGTTGAACCGGGATACCAATGGAATGGGAGGTTGTATAAAATGAATATAGGTTTTTTCAGCGATACCTATCTGCCACAGAGAAATGGGGTCGCTGTTGCCTTATCGCTTTACAGACAGGTTATGGAGAACCTGGGACACAGAGTTTATATTTTTGTACCTAAATTTGAATCATCCTATAAAAGACAGGAAAGAGGCGTGTTTGAATGCCCCTCTTTTGCATATTCGATGGACAAGGGACAGCGTTTCGCCATACCGATCGCACCCATGCTTTCTACGATCAGATCATTAAATCTGGATATCATTCACGTTCATTCACCCTTTACGATGAGTTTTTTCGCCAAGGCCGTTTCAAAGAGTCTCAAGATTCCAGCGATCTGTACACATCACACACTTTTTGAATATTATCTGCATTACGTTCCCACGCTGATTCGTCCTTCCGTGGAACAGACCAGAAAGCTCATGACTTACTGGACCTATCTCTTCGAGAAAGTCATCGCGCCAACGGAAAAGATATATGAATTACTTGAGGAATGGGGCGTTCCAAAGGAAAAACTCAGTACGATACCAACGGGGATCGATACCGGTTCGTTTAAGAATTTTGCCGGTTGGGAACTGAAAAAAGAGTTGAAGATCCCGGACGACGAAAAGGTCCTTCTCTTCGTTGGAAGGATTGCCAAGGAAAAGAACATCGATTTTCTGCTCAGAACGTTCAGGAAAATGCTCACGAAAAGAAAGGACATCAACTTTGTACTTGTTGGAGAAGGGGATGAGAAGGAGAACCTTGAAAATCTCAGTCACGAACTCGGTATTTCCGACAAGGTCTTTTTCACCGGTGGGAAGGACAGGGCGTACGTGATCGATGCCTACAACGCCGCGGATATCTTCTGGTTTGCCTCTTTTTCAGAGACACAGGGACTGGTTATCCTGGAGAGCATGACGGCGGGAACCCCCGTTGTGGCACTTGGAAAGATGGGGGTCTACGATCTGCTGAAGAACGAAGCGAGTGGTGGAATCATGCTGTCCGAATTAAACGAAACGGATTTTGCCTCGGCGGTATTTCATCTGATTGATGATCCTGAGGATTACAAAAGGCGCTCGGGCATGGGGTTGAAATTCGTTGAAGACAATTTCTCGCTTGAACACTCGGTTGAGGAAATGCTGAGGTTGTATGAAGTCAGTATAGAAGAGCATAAAAATAATATAAAGAACGTGAAGCCGAGAAAGAAAAAAACAACGTTGTTTTAAGAATCGCTATAAAATTGTTTTTAATTCTCATCTGAAAGGAAGGGACCTGGATTGCAGGCTATTACAGTTTTAGTGGTCTTTATTTTTACTTATTTTCTGATCATCAGGGGTAAACTGAAAAGATCATTGGTAGCATTCAGCATGGGGCTATTCGTGATGCTTCTACAGATCGTGGAAGGTATCTCCATAAAAGAGATCAGTACTTACGTGGATTTCAACACAATCGGAATCTTAATCGGAATGATGATACTCGTAGGAATACTGAAAAAAACAGGTCTTTTCCAGTATGTAGCGGCAGTCATCGTAAAAAATTCAAAGGGAAAGATGTACGTCATCTATATCACCCTTCTTCTCGCGGTTGCCTTTTTTTCAAGTGTACTGGACAACGTAACGACTATTCTGCTCTTTGCGCCGGTGGTGTTTCTCATTTCGGATACGGCCGGCATCGATTCCATTCCGCTGATCTTTTCCATGATATTCGCGGCCAATATCGGTGGAATGGCAACCATTGTCGGTGACCCCCCGAATATCCTCGTCGGTAGTGCATCCGGCGCGAGTTTCGTGGAATTCACTTCCATCATGATCATTCCAGCCGTTCTCATGCTGTTCTTTACCATTCTGTATTTCAAGATCAGATATCCACAGATCAAAAAGGTGCCTTCCGAAAAACTACAGAGGCTTCTCGATATCGATCCAGGAAAGGCAATAGAAGACAGACCGTTGTTCATAAAGGGGATCATCACGTTCGCAATAGTCATTCTCGGTTTTATCCTTCATGAACACCTCGATTACGAAGCAGCCCTTATCGCATTGGCCGGGGCGGCTGCCATGATGCTTCTCGCAAAGGTAGATTTTCAGGAAATCTCCCAGGAAATCGAATGGGATACCATCTTCTTTTTCTTCGGACTGTTCACACTGGCCAAAGCGTTGGAAGAAGTCGGTATCATCACAATTATAGCCAACTGGATCTATCAGTTCAATTCTTCCCCCCTGCTGCTCGTTCTGGCCATACTCTGGATTTCAGCTGCATTGGGCGGATTTATAGGGGCCGTTCCGGTTGTCACGGTGTTTATACCGATCGTCCAACAGCTTCAGCCACTGATTCCCAACGGATCGGAAATGTGGTGGGCCCTTGCACTCGGTGCCTGTATCGGCGGAAACCTCACGATCAGTGGGGCGGCTGCCAATATGGTAGCGGTCGGACTCTGTGAAACCACTCAGAAGAAGAAGATCAGCTTTGTCGACTTTTTAAAGGAAGGCTCTATTATCACCGTGATAGGCCTTCTCGTTGCAACTGTTTATCTGATAGCGAGATGGTATATGTTATAATCTTTTAGAAGAAAACTATAGGAGTTGTTAATGAAGAGAGAAGATTTTACTATTTTTAAGGATTTTATAGAGGCACATGAAAGCTTTCTGATCGTCGGTCACATAGATCCCGACGGGGATTGCATCAGTTCGATACTTTCACTGGTTTACGGATTAAGACGCTTGGGAAGAGAGGTCATCGCAGCCGTCGACAGCAAGTGTCCCGGCATATTTGAGGAATTCTTCCCGGTCGGCCAGATCGGCTTCGAACGTGATATAGCCGAAGAGGATATGGAGGCCATTATCGTCGTGGATTCCTCATCGATCGACAGGATGGGGAAATATGAAAGATTGCGTTCACTCAAGCCGACACTGGTCATCGATCATCACGCGACGAATAACAACTGGGGGGATTACAACTGTGTTGACGTTTCCGCCGCCGCAGCCACACAGATCATCTTCTGGTTTCTCAAGGAACTCGGTGTGGAATACGATCCGGTACTGGCAACAATTTCTCTGCTCGGAATCCAGACGGACACGGGCTTTTTTAAATACACAAACACGACCAGTCAGGTCATGAGAGATGCCGGTGAACTGGTAGAAGCAGGTGCAGAACCGTATTTTAACGCTTCGATGGTAACCGAAAACAACAAGGTCGAGGAATTCTATATCCTCTCGGATATGGCCGATCATATTCAGCTCGCTATCGACGGAAAACTGATCTATTCATATGTCTCACTCGAGGACATGAAAAAAAACCGTTGTACACCGGAAGAAACGACAGGATTGATCGGCGAATTACGTTCTATTAAGGGAGTTGAAACGGCCATTCTCTTCACGGAGGTAGACGAGAAAGAGGTAAAGGTCAGTTTCAGATCCAAAAATTGGTTTGACGTGGCAAAGATTGCGGACGAATTACATGGCGGAGGGCATCAGCGCGCATCGGGATGCAGTGTCTATGATACACTCGATAATGCGATAGAACTCGTAGTCGGTCGTGTAAAGACAGAGATGATCAACGAATTGAATTAGATAAATGAACAGGAGGAATTATAAAATATGAGCACAGTCAGCAAGGAAAAGGTAATTGAGGCGTTATCACAGGTTGTAGATATCGAGATCGGCATCGACATCGTATCACTCGGATTGATCTATAAGGTGGATATCGATGAAAACGATAATGTCACCATCGTTATGACATTAACGGTGCCAACCTGTCCAATGGCTTCATTTATGACAGAACAGGCAAGAAGTGCTGCCGCTTCGGTACCTGGTGTTCAGAAAGTGGATCTTCAGCTTGCATTTGAACCACGATGGACTCCGGATATGATGGCAGACAGCGCAAAAAGACTTCTGGGGAGATAAATTATGGAAAACAAGCAGGTGTTAGTCATCACATCCGGTAAGGGCGGTGTTGGAAAGACGACCATCACAGCCAATCTCGGAGCAGCTTTCGCAAATCTTGGCAAAAAGGTTTGCCTGATTGATGCGGATCTCGGGCTGAAGAATCTTGACGTTATCCTCGGGCTCGAAAACAGAATCCTCTACACCATCATGGATGTGGTGTCAGGGAGAGTTGGTGCGCAGGAAGCCCTTGTCAGACACAAGACGAACAGGAACCTCTATCTCATGCCGGCTTCACAGATTGCTACCAAAGAGATGATGACGGTTGAAGACATGGTCAATGTGGTTACTCAGATCAAGAAGGAATTTGATTACATCCTTATCGATTCACCTGCTGGTATAGAAAGCGGCTTCAGAAATGCCGTTGCGGCTGCTGATGCCGCTATTCTCGTTACAAATCCGGAATATACGGCCGTCAGCGATGCGGATCGGGTGCTCGGGTTGATTGAGAACACACATCTTGGCATCGAAAACGTTCAGTTCATCCTCAACAAGGTGAAGGACGGAGTCAGTGAGAAAAGGGGCATGCTGAAAAAGGAGGAGGTCTTAAAGACCCTTTCTATTCCGATGATCGGCATGGTCCCCGACAGTGATGAGATATTCATCGGTTCAAATAGGGGGGTTCCGATTGCATTTGAACCCGCCCATTCGATGAACAAGATATTCACCAACATCACTAGAAGGATCATGGGACATAATATCCCTATCGAAGAGGACTTCAAACTGGCAAAGACGAGCATGTGGAAGATGTTCCTCAAACTCTTCAGACCGTAACGGGAGAAATGGATGATGAAATTAAAGGAAATACAACTTCAGACAAAAAGAAGAACAGAAGTGATAGATATCACCACCGAGGTCTCGGAGATTCTAAGGGCAAACGGTATCGAAAACGGACTCGCCGTCATATTCGTTCCGCATACGACCGCCGGGATAACGATCAACGAAAATGCGGATCCAAGTGTTAAGCGGGACTTTCTGACAAAGATGAACCGGATGATTCCGGAAATTGATGGTTATACGCATCTCGAAGGGAATTCGGATGCGCATATCAAGACGATTCTCACAAATCCGTCACAAACAGTCATCGTGGAAGATGGCCGGTTGATGCTTGGAACATGGCAGGGGGTCTATTTTTGTGAATACGATGGCCCGAGAACAAGAAAAGTTTGGGTAAAAATACTGGAAGAATAATCATGCAGACAAACAGAATAAAAATATCAATGAACTCTTCTGATTTTTTCACATCGGAAGAGTTTTTAAAATGTGCAGAAGATCTGAGGAACGGCGAACTGGTCATTTTTCCCACGGAGACCGTCTACGGTATCGGTGCCGTTATCGATAATGACAGGGCCTTGAAGGCCATCTTCAAGGCAAAGGGAAGGCCTCAGGATAATCCACTGATCGCCCATATCGGAAAGATGGAACAGGCAGAGGCATTGATCGTAAAAGACAAACGAAACCTCTTTGAAAAACTAACATCCATTTTCTGGCCGGGACCGGTAACCTTTATCCTGAATAAAACGGATAAGGTTTCGCGTATCCTGAGCGGTGGCAGGGATACCGTTGCCGTAAGATTTCCCGCAAACCGGATTGCCTCAGAACTGATCAACGCCTGCGGCATTCCCGTGGCGGCACCGAGTGCCAATATCTCCGGTCTTCCCAGTCCCACGAGACCGGAACATCTAAAAGAAATGGATGGTCGGGTCAAATGGATAATCGAAACCGATCCGCTCGAATTCGGACTTGAATCCACCATCATCTCTCTGACACGGGAGCGACCGGTATTACTCAGACCGGGACCGGTAACCCCTGAAAGGTTAATGGCGTTTATCCCGGATCTTCTCCTATCGACCCAGTCAAAAGAGGCCATTGCACCTGGAATGAAATACAGACATTATTCGCCGAAGGCGGAGGTACTCATCGCGGAATATACCGATGATTTTGAGGAATTAAGCCGCAGAACGGCCAAGCTTTACGAATCAATACCCGTTCCGGCGGAACGGAAGCTGATCATTTCCACGGAAGAAACCGTCCCATTTTATAATAAGCTGAATATAGAAACGATCTCCATCGGATCAAGGGATAATCCACTGCAGATCGCCAATAATCTCTTTCATTATCTGAGAATGCTCGATGAAAAAGGTTATCTGTCGGCCGTTTTTGAGGCTTTAGAGGAAAAAGGACTAGGCATCACGATTATGAACCGTTTGACGAAGGCAGCGATAGGGTGATGGAAAACAACAATAATAGCACTGAAATCGGCAGGATCCTGCAAAAATACCGAAAGACAAAAAAAATTTCTCTCGAGGACATCTCCGACAGGACACATATTTCTGTTGAAACACTGGAAATGCTTGAAAATGGGAATTTTGATGAAATCCCCGAATTGTATCTGAAAAATTTCATCAAACGCTATTCAACCATACTGAACTTGCAAACTCATTCGACAATACGGGAATACCTGAATGCGGAGAATAAGACCGGTCAGATACCGGTGATCAGAAAGAAAAGACGGAATTCACCTGTCGCACTTTTGTTGAAGATCATGATTCCCGTATTAATCTGTATCATCTGTATACAACTTTATGTCCTGAATATTCAGAACCAGCGGGAATTATTCAGAATCATCAACGGTGGAAGCGGAGAAGTGATCATCTACGATGACAATCGGACGATTACACTTGGTGCCGAAGAATCGGTGAATTTAAACGCTAATGACAAAGTACATGTCATTAACAAAGAAAAGGCATTAATTATGGTAAAATACTATGATGATACTTGGGAAGTGTTTTTTGAAGAATTTGAGGTGCAACTGAAAGATGGGACAGATTAAACGGCCAGAACTTGTAAACATGATCATTTTTGCCTTTGGGCGATATATAGATTACAGATTGAGTGAAACACGGGAAGAGCTCGTTCAGGAATTCGGAGATATCGATTATATGTCACCCGTGCTGGACTTTGGTAAATACACTCATTATTACAACAAGGAGATGGGAGAGGGACGGATAGACGGAAGACTGATCAGTTTCCAGAACCTCATTCATCCCGCCGAACTGGCGCATATAAAACTGATGACCAATGACATAGAAAAGAGGCATATGGAGGATGGCAGGAGAACCATCAACCTCGATGCCGGCTACGTCCATCATACTCAGTTCGTTCTCGCTTCTACAAAACCGCAGGGAAACAGGCTTTACATCGGTAAGGGGATCTTTGCAGAGGTTACACTGTACTTTGCCAATGGCGCTTATCAACCACTTGCCTACACTTACCCCAATTATGCAGATAAAGAATACACAGAGGAAATAAATAAAATACGAAAGGCATTTTTGCTGAAAAGAAAGAGTTGATTAAAATGAAAATATACATAGAAACCCTGGGCTGCCCGAAGAATGAAGCTGACAGCAGGGTTCTCTCAGGTATGTTCAGAGACAGAAGCCATGAGCTGACCGACGATATCGAAGCGGCGGACATCGCCGTTATCAATACGTGCGGTTTTATACTTGATGCGGCTCAGGAATCGATTGACACGCTGGTCTACTTTTCTACAAACCTCAAGAAACAAAACAGCCGTTTACGGGTCTACGGAATGGGTTGTCTGATTCAGAGATACCAGGAAGAGCTGATGAAGGAAATTCCGGAAATTGACGGTTGGATTGGTATCGACACACTCGAAAACACGGTTGATTTTATCCTGGAAAGGGAGAAAAAGGTATTGATCCCCGACATCCCAAATCCAACATTTTTCAAAATGCCGGAACGTTATTACGTGAACGGTGACGCACATGCCTATGTCAAAATAGGAGACGGCTGCAACAGGGCCTGCGAATTCTGCTCGATTCCGACCTTTAAAGGGGGACACGTCAGCAGATCTCCAGAAGATATCGTAAAAGAATGCCGGCAGCTCGTAGAAAGTGGAAAAAAGGAACTGATCATCGTGGATCAAGATGTTACCCAGTACAACGCAAACGGAGTTGATCTGAAACAGCTGATCGCAAAGATCGACGCGATAGAAGGCGACTACTGGATCCGTCTGATGTACATGCATCCGGACCACATCGACGATGAACTCTTCCTCTCCCTCAAAGAGACACGCCATGTCATTCCGTATTTCGATATTCCCGTTCAGCACGGCAGCAACACCGTGCTGAAAAATATGGGAAGAATCAGAACGGCCGAAGAACTGAAGAAACGGCTGAATTTCATCCGAGAACTCTTCCCCGATGCCGTGTTGAGAACTACGATCATGCTGGGTTTCCCCGGCGAGGGGGATGAAGAATTCGAAAAGCTGAAAACGTTCATGCAGGACGTCGAATTTGACAAAGTCGGTTTCTTTAAATTCTCTATGGAAGAGGGAACGCCGATTTCATTCAGAGACGTCGTCATCCCGGATGAAGACATCGTAGATGAGCGATTTGAGGAGATTAATGATATTCAGAGAGAGATTTCGGTGGAGAAAAACGAAAGGCTCGTCGGAAAAGAACTGACGCTCATCGTAGACGGAACGGAAGAAGATCTGTTGCTGTGCAGAAGCTACCGTGAAGCACCTGAGATAGATTCGGAAATATTCATCGAATTAAATACGGACAGTGAGATTCCCGAGAGAGGGACTACACTGAAAGCCCGTATCATCGCCTTCGCGGAATACGATCTGGAGGCTGAGATTATATGACATTCAACATCAACACACCGACAAAGATCACCTTTATCAGAGTTCTGGCCATTCCATTTCTGATGTGGATGATTTCATATGGACCCGGAAACACCGTATGCTCGATCATCGCACTCGTCATCTTTCTCGCCGGTTCATTTACAGACTGGCTCGACGGGTTCCTCGCCAGAAAAAACAATCAGATCACAAATCTCGGAAAGTTTGCCGATCAGCTTGCCGACAAGGCGTTTATTTCAAGCGCACTCTGCGTGCTCGTCTATACGCAGCAGGTCAGTTTCTGGCTGCTCGCCCTTATTCTTTTCAGAGATACGGCGGTCAGCGGTATCCGAATGCTTGCCGCTTCAAAAGGGGATGTGATCCCCGCCAATTTCTGGGGAAAATCGAAAACCGTGGTACAGATGGTTTATGTCACCGCCGTTTTACTCGGTGCATCCGTCGGATGGCCAAACAGCCTGACCTTAACTGTCTTTGCATGGATAACGGCATTTATGACGGTAATGTCGGGACTGACCTACTTTAAAGGGGCTACAAAATATCTTTCATGAGATGTTTTATAGCTCTTGATATGGATGAGAAAATCAGGCAATTCTGTGAAAATAAAACGAACGAACTGAAGCAGTCCGGCTTCAGGGCCAAATGGGTGGAGAGTGAAAACCTTCATCTGACACTCTTTTTTCTTGGAGAGATTGATCGTCGAGGGGTTTCTGTCCTGAGAGAGATCGTCGAGAAAAGTAATCCGTCGGATTTTAGCTTGATCTTTAACCGAGTGGGGTATTTCAGGAAGCAAAGGCAACCGACAACGATCTGGCTCGGTATAGAAAAAAGCGACGGGTTGAACGCTCTGTATAAAAAGATGAAAACCGAGATAGAACATCGGACTCAGATTCTCTTCAAAGAGACATTCAGACCACATCTTACACTGGGAAGGGTAAAGGATGCCCCGGAAAACTGGTCTGACATTCTCGAAGAACAATGTCCTGTGGCACTCAGGCTGCAGAAGATACACATACAATTGTACAGCTCGACGCTGACAAAGAATGGACCAATCTATAGACCGTTGCTATAAACAAAAACGTAATAAAGGAGGTAGAAATGATGCCTAAAAAGGCACAGGATCAGGAAAAAAACAAACAAACCGCAATTGACAATGCAATAAAAAAGATCGAAAAGGATTTCGGAAAAGGCAGTATCATGATCATGGGAGATGAGCATGTCACCAATATCCAGGTCATTCCTTCCGGTTCACTCGCTCTGGATCTCGCACTCGGAGTAGGTGGATTCCCGAGGGGAAGAATCATAGAAATCTACGGACCTGAATCGAGTGGAAAGACCACACTGACACTTCACGCCATTGCCGAAGCACAGAAAACGGGGGGGATCGCCGCTTTTGTAGACGCGGAACACGCACTTGACCCGGTATATGCCAGAAATCTCGGCGTAGACCTTGACAGCCTGCTCATCTCACAGCCCGGAAGTGGTGAAGAAGCGCTTGAAATCGTGGAAACTCTCGTCAGAAGCGGAGCAGTTGATCTCATCATCATAGACTCGGTAGCCGCATTGGTTCCAAGGGCGGAAATAGAAGGAAACATGGGTGACGCCCAGATGGGTCTTCAGGCAAGGCTGATGTCACAGGCCCTGAGAAAACTCTCAAGCGTTGTCAACAAATCGAACACCTGCGTCATCTTCACCAATCAGTTGAGAATGAAGATCGGGGTTACCTTCGGAAATCCTGAAACGACTACGGGTGGAATGGCGTTGAAATTCTACGCTTCCGTCAGAATGGATGTCAGAAGAATCGGTGCACTGAAGGAATCCGCCGAATTTGTCGGAAACGAAACAAGGGTTAAAGTCGTCAAGAATAAAGTAGCCCCGCCATTCAAGGAGGCCTACTTCGATATCATCTACGGCAAGGGGATCGTCAGGGAAAATGAATTGATCACCCTCGGTGAGGTCGACGACTTCATCCTGAAAAAGGGATCCTGGTTCAGTTATATCACACCGGATGATGAGGACATCAATATTGGACAGGGGAAGAACAGTGCGGTGGCCTTCCTGAAAGACAATCCGGCGATCAGGTTTGAGCTGGAAAATCGGATCAGGGAAAAACATGAAATCCCATTATTAGATGCCGAAGATCTGGACATACCGGCAGAAGAAATGATCAGTGATAATGGAGAAGCAGAAGAAGAATAAGTCGATTGAAAATTACTGTTCGCTTCTTTTTAAATATCGTCCCAGAACCGAGCAGGAGATACGGAAAAAATGTCTCGAGAAGGGATTTGAATCGGAAGAGATAGAACTGTTCATCGGGGAGCTTTACCGATTGAAGCTCCTTGATGATTTGCGATTTTCAAGGATGTATATAGACGATGGAATTCGGTTAAAGGTGAAGGGAAAATTTATCCTGACACAGGAACTGAGAGCGTTGGGTGTGGCGAGAGATCTCATAGAAGAGGCCTTTGAAGGGGTCGAAAGGGAGGAATATCTCCTCGCACTCGATGATGATTTTCATAAACGGGGATTCAAAGATATCGAAAAATGGAAACGAAGAATGCTCAGAAGGGGATTTGAGCTTAAAATGATTATTGAAGTTATAGAAAACTTTAATGACGATAATTTTTGATTAATATAAACGGAGGTTTTGGGTATGGAGACAATTATATGGCTCATAGCAATAGCAGCGGTCGCATTCTCAGCTTTTTTTCTGGGATTGATGTATACGAGAAAATATTTACATGGAAAGATAAAGGAAGAGGTAACGACTGATATTTTAAAGGCGGAAAAATCGGCGGATGAGATTCTCACAGCGGCAAACAACGATGCTTCAGCGATCATCAGACAAGCAAAACTCGATGGCAAGGAAAGCGCCCATAAAATAGTAGATGCCGCAGAAAGAGATGCGAAGAAGACAAGAGATGAACTGAAACGAGCCGAAAGCAGACTCGACAAGAGGGAAAGTTCACTTGAAAAAAGAGAGGAACAGTTTCTCCTCAAAGAAGAAAAGATAGAAGAAAAAGAGATTTGGGTAAGGGACAAAGAGGAAGAGATAGAAAAGCTCGTCGAAGAACAGGAAACAAGACTTTACAAGATAGCACAGCTTTCACCGGAAGAGGCGAAGGAAAGAATATTCTCCGAAACGAAAAAACAATATGAACATGATCTGGCCCAGATGTTCAAGGAAATAAAAGACGAAAAAGAAGAAGAGGCCGAAAGACATTCCCAATGGGTTGTCACCACGGCTATTCAGCGGTATGCTGCCGACTATGTCAACGAAGGAACCGTCAGCACCGTCCAGCTTCCCACCGATGACATGAAGGGAAGAATCATCGGCAGAGAGGGAAGAAACATCAGGGCATTTGAAAAGATAACCGGGGCGGATCTCATCATCGATGATACCCCCGAAGTCGTCGTCGTTTCATGTTTCAACCCGCTGAGAAGAGAAGTGGCAAGACTCACGCTCGAAAAACTGGTTGCAGATGGAAGAATCCATCCGGCAAATATCGAGGAAACCTATAACAAGGCCAAGAAGGAGATCACCAAACTGGTCAAGGAAGAGGGAGAAAGGGCGACCTTTGAAACGGGTGTCAGAGGACTCAACAACGAGTTGATCAAACTCATCGGAAGACTCAGATTCAGAACGAGCTTCGGACAGAACGTCCTTCAGCATTCCATAGAAGTGGCCAAGTTTGCCGGACTCATGGCCGAGGAACTTGGGCTCAACGTAGACAGGGCCAAGAGAGGCGCACTCCTTCACGATATAGGAAAAGGTGTGGACCATGAAGTCGAAGGATCACATGCCATCATCGGTGCAGAACTCGCAAAGCGATACGGTGAAAAGGCCGATATCATCAACATGATTCAGTTCCATCATGGGGAAGCGGAACCGATCTCACCGGAAGCCTGTCTCGTTGCCGCTGCCGACGCCATTTCCGCGGCAAGACCCGGTGCAAGACGTGAGACGGTGGATCTGTACATCAAGAGACTTCAGAAACTCGAAGAGATCGCCAAGAGCCACAAGGCGGTTGAAAAGGCTTACGCCATACAGGCGGGTAGGGAACTCAGAATCCTCGTGCAGCCCGAAAAAGTCGATGACGTACTCGCCGATAAACTGGCATTCGATATCGCCAAGGAAGTTGAGGAACAGGTGGAATATCCGGGCCAGTTGAAGGTAACGGTTATCAGAGAAAAGAGGGCGGTAGCATACGCAAAGTAAATCTCATTTGCGTTCGCAAAGTAAATCTTATTTGCGTTCGTAAGGTAATTTGTACTCACGGATGTAAGATTGACTATCGTTTACCGGCATAAAGCCATTCTTTGACTCCTGTCTGACGTATCATTGTTCAACGGGTTTATAAATGAAATGAATAGAAAGCTACTACTTAAGGGCGAGACATTTTCCGCCCTTATTTTTTTTAAAAATTTCCCCGGAATTCCCGATGAAGTCTTGTTATAAATCAATTAACATGATAAAATGATATGAAGAACTCGGAAGAAATAGTTGACGGACTCATACGTACTCTGTAATCAGGCGATTAAAATCACACAACGGGAGGAAAAAATGAAAAAAACTCTGGTACTTTTGATCATGATAGTAGTCATCACCGGTATGTGCTTCTCAAAGAAGACCGTTTGGGTATCCTGGGAAGGGGAAGAATGGTTCAAAGCAACGGCTGCTGAACTCGAGGCAGAATTGGGTGAGGAAATACAGGTCGTTTATATTCCGGAACTGGAACAGAAACTGTCAATTTCCTTAAAAGGAAACGGGGAACTTCCGGATCTCTGTCTCGTTAAAACGGATCAGGTCCCGTTGATTCTTAAATACAAAACACCCCTTTCCTATGCTGAAATGGGGATCAATCAGGCCTTCAATACGGAATTACTGGCTTCTTTTGAAATAGATGATACCGTCTGGGCTGTTCCCTACTACGCAGATATGCAGCTGATGTATCTTTCGACGGATATATTTGATCAGCTCAAATTGAACATCCCCGATGATTCCTGGACCGTCGAGGATTTCGAACGGCTCATGATGGAAATAAAAAAGAAGAAAAAACAGCCGTCCGGTTGGGGCATCAACTCTGCCTATATCTTCACAGGCTTTCAGGAAGGTCTTGGCAGCCCAATATACAACAAGGAGGGCAAGATTCAGCTTGTGACGCCTGAAAACATCGCGCTCATCAGAGAATTTAAGCAATGGTATGATACGGGTCTGATTTTCGATTACGTCAACAGGCCGAATATCGTAAAGGCCTTTTCAAAAAAACAACTCGCCATGTTTCCGCAGGGGAGCTTTCTCATACAGAAATTTATAGATAAGAAACTAAGCTTTGAAGTCAGAAATCTTCCATATCCGTGGAAATCTCTCATCGATCCAAAAGGCTGGGTTATTTTCAACGGAGATGAAAATACAAGAAGAATTCTCGGAAGGTTTGTCGAACGAAATGAAGAATTCGCCACCCTTTATATCAAATACCCGGCCGTACCGGTATCTGAAAACACGGCAATTCCCTATTACAAGGTCTTTGATGAAACGATGAAAAACGGGATGATCCAGCCGATAGATGAAGCGTACGTCTTCGGTTACTGGCCGGCTATCAGTACGGCAATAGATCTTGTGCTGAAAGAAAATACGGAGATAGAAGAGGCGTTAACAACCGCACAACGGTATGTAGACAATAAATGACAACAAGGTGTTTCACTCGGGGTGGTAAGACCACCCCCTCCGCTTCTGAAATCATGATGACGACCCCCATGATCGTTGTTTTGCTGTTATTTTCCGCCCTGCCCTTCGTCATTTCTCTCTTCTCTATAGAAAATCCATCGCTCACGGAAATGTTCGACATCTGCAGGGATGAGGCCACGCGGATTACACTCGAAGTCTCCCTGCTCTATGCCTTGATCTCTATTCTATTCTCCGTTAATATCAGCATGCGTATGGCCTACAGGATGTATTTCTCATGTGGGATTCTGAAAACGCTGATGTTTTCAGTCCTGTTCATGACATGGATCATCCCCTCCTTTATTGCCATTCCCCTGTACAGAAGTGTCATGTACTGGTTTGCGGATAATCTGATCGATTCAGGCGTGATGGCCTTTCTCATCACGGTATCGGCAAAGATATGGATCAACATCCCCCTGATGACGTTGATTGCCTTTGCCGCCATCTCACAGATTCCAGGTACTCAGGTTGAGATGATGATGACCGAAGGGGCTTCAAAGGAATCTATTTACAATTTTCTTTTCAAGCCTTCTACTAAAGCCGGAATTGGCATGTTTGCCCTGATGTTGTTCATCAATTCGATGAGGGATCTGAATATTCCCATCATGATGACAAATGGAAGGCCGTACATCGCCGAGGGTTTCACCCCGTTCGGTATTGCCGGCTACACGACGACATTCGGACTCTTTCTGAAAGATTCTCTCCTGAGAATCAACACCGATTTCATAACGTATACACAATCACTCTTTGCAACGCTTATCATGCTGATTCTCTTTCTATGTGTTATCGGAATAAAAAAAACAGATTATCGTCCCCTGTTTTTATGCCTCTTGCTCGACCTGTTTTTTTATCCATCCGTCCCTTCTATTTTGATGACCATCGTGTTTATCGTGTTTTATTTATTCCTTGGAAAACTCAAAGTCCTCGGTTACAGAAAGGTCATCATTCTGATGATTCCTATCATACTGAACGGACTTTTTATCCTTAAAATGACCCCGGGACTGATGGTTGCCCTTGTTCTGCTGTTCTTCCATTCTCCTTCGGATAAGACAGCATCAGAATTGTCTCATACGTTTAATGCACACTTGTCAAGACTATGGAATACGATCGGTGATGGTTTTATAATCGTCTGGCTCTTTCTTACGGGAGCCGTATTTTTCAATCTCTTCAAACTGATGTTTTCTGACCCGCTTTATATCCCGGAATGGAATGAATTTGATCCCTTTACCCTCAATAATTTCTACCGGCTGTTCAGCAACGATTTCATGATCAATATCATGAACAGCATCCTGATCGGTGTTTCTGCTGCGGTTATCATCATGCTGATCGTCTTTCCCGCCGCCTATACGACCACCATTCGTAAAAAATTCAACCGTGGAATCAATCTGCTGATTATTTTTTCACTGGCAATAACCGGGATGAACACGATTATTCCTCTGTTTATCATGTTCAGTCACTTTCGTCTGACGGACACGTTCACGGCCGTCGTCCTGACGGTCGTGAATCATTCTATTCCACTGGCGTATTTTATCATCACCGAAGACCTTCAGAAGATAACCCCTTCATATCTCGATACGGCGAAACTTGAGGGAGCCTCTCATCTTCAGATCTTTTCGAGAATTATTCTGCCACTGATCGTTCCCATCGCATCGGTTATCGCGCTGAAAGTCATCGTTGACGGTTTTTCAAGCTTCACGGCACCGCTTATGTTCATCAGCAGTCCCGAAAAATTTCCTATCTCACTCAGATTGTTTGCCTACGCGGGGAAGGATTCTCTCGTGTATCCTGAATGGGGTCTCTTTGCCGCGGGAAGCGCCTTGTCAATCCTCATTCTGTTTCTGCTCATCTTCCCGTTCAGAAGATTTCTGATGAGGGGGATCTACAGATCCTGGGCAGATGACTAAAGCGGATTTTGAAAACCCAATATATTTTGGTATACTAACTATATATATCTATCTAAGATAAGGGGTGTTAGTATGGAAAAGGGATTTTTAAACGAAGAATTTCTATCAAAATGTTCCAAATCATACTCGGCTGAGAGTCAAAATAAACTGATAACAAACACCATCGTCAAGAACGGGATCAACAATTCCGCCATGAACAACGATTCGGTTAAGGCGATGTATTATGAGTTCTCCGAAGAAATAGACGTGGGAAAGGTTACCCATCAGAAACAAAGTGGCAGATGCTGGATGTTTGCGGCCTTGAATACCATTCGATACGCCATGTCAAAAGAGTTGAACATGAAGGATAAAGACTTTGAACTCTCACAGACCTATACGATGTTCTGGGACAAGTTTGAAAAGGCAAATTATTTTCTCGAAGCCATTATCGATACGATGAATGAGGAGCTTGACAGTCGAACGGTGTCCTGGCTGCTTGAAACACCGACAAACGATGGTGGTCAATGGGATATGTTCGTTGCCCTCGTGGAAAAACACGGTCTTGTCCCAAAATACGCGATGCCGGAGACCTATCACAGCAGTAATTCAAGATACATGAACTTCATCATCTCGACCTTTCTCAGAGACGCGGCAAAGATATTGAGAGATATGAATGCGTCCTCAAAGACGGTTGACGAAATCAGAGCAAAAAAAGAGGACCTTCTCGTCAATTTCTACAGAGTCCTCTGCCATTTTCTCGGGGAACCACCCAAAACGTTTGATTTTGAGTACCGGACAAAAGATGAATTTTATACACAGGAAAAAGACCTGAGCCCAATCGAATTCTATCAAAGGTACTCCCCGTTAAGGCTCTCCGATTACGTCAGTCTCATCAACGCCCCAACGGCGGACAAGCCCTATAACAAGACCTACACGGTCAAATACCTCGGAAGTGTGGCAGGCGTGACGAATATTCATTATCTGAATCTCGAAATAGAAGAGCTGAAAGAACTGAGTATTAAACAGCTTCAGGATGGCGAACCCGTCTGGTTTGGCTGTGATGTCGGCAAATTCTCCGACAGGGATCTTGGCATCATGGATGACAAGCTCTTCGAGTACGATTCAATCCTTGGAACCGATATTCAATTGAACAAGGGGGACAGGTTGAATTACCGGGGCAGTGTTCTGACACATGCCATGACCTTCACGGGCGTCAATCTCAGAGATGGAAGTCCAACCAAGTGGAAGGTCCAGAACAGCTGGGGCGAGGAACCGGGTAACAAGGGGTTCTTCATCATGAGTGATTCCTGGTTTGATGAATACAATTACGAAGTGGCCATTCACAAAAAATATCTCTCTGAAGAGCTGTTGAAACTGTACGAACAGGAACCGATCGTACTGAATCCGTGGGATCCGATGGGATCACTGGCAAACTGCAGGTAATTGACAGGAAAAGAGCCGTATAACCATTGTTATACGGCTCTTTCATCTCATTTGATCTTTCGATCGGCAAATTCTCATCCTTCAAAGAAAGCCGCGACTTCCTTGAGTCTGTCCCTGATCTTGATATGCTGAGGACAATGCGTTTCACAGGCACCGCATTCCTGACATTTTGAGGCCCATTGCTCCTTCGAGAAGAAGTTCTGATAAGTGGTCTTCTGTCCTTCATAATCGAGATAGATTGAGGCATCGTTGTACAGGCTGAAGTTCATAGGAATATCCACGCCGAAGGGACAGGGCATACAGTATTTGCAGGCGGTACAGTTGACCTTTACCCTGGAAAGATAAACGTCTCTCGCTTCACTGATCAACACCCTCTCTTTATCCGTCAGCATCCCCGGGGTTGAATCTTCTGCGGAATCTATATTCTCGTCGACCTGTGCCATCTCGTTCATCCCGCTGAGGATGAGTGAGACTTCCCGGTGATCCCAGATGAATTTCAAGGCCCATTCCGCCGGACTCCTTCTGATCTCCGCCTTATCCCAGATAGCCTGTATATCCTCCGGGATCTTCCTGACAAGACTGCCTCCTCGGAGGGGTTCCATGATGACAACACCGAGTCCTTTGTCGGAGGCGTAAGTCAGGCCTTCGAGTCCCGCCTGATAATTCTCATCCATGAAGTTGTACTGTATCTGACAGAATTCCCAATCATAAGCATCGACTATTTCCTTAAACAATGGCAGCTCATCGTGAAATGAAAATCCGATATGTCTGACTCTGCCGTCTTTTCTGACCTTATCCATGAAGTCAAAGACATCACATTTTTTCAGATTCTCCCAGAATCCCTTGTTAAGGGCATGGATCAGATAGAAGTCTATGTGATCCGTCTGAAGTTTTTCAAGCTGTTCATTCAGCAGTTTATCCATGTCCTCTCTCGTCTTGACCAGCCATGAGGGCAGTTTGGTTGCGAGAAAGACCTTCTCTCTGTATCCGTCCTTTAAAGCCTTTGCCACTACCGGTTCGCTCATTCCACCATGATACGGATATGCCGTATCGATATAATTAACACCTCTGTCTATCGCATGTCTGACCTGTTCAATGGCCTTTTCCTCAATAATCTTCTTCGGGTCATTATCCATCACCTGAAAACGCATACATCCAAATCCCAGGATAGAGACTTTTTCTCCGGTCCTTCCAAATTCGCGATAAAGCATCGTATCACACTCCTGTATAGTCACGTCAACGCAGAAAACCGTACATTACGATTTTCTGTTTTGGAAACTTTTTAACGGTATTACAAAGAAACCTATTTCAGATAAGCCTTGATATCTTCTGCGGAAAGCAACTTTCCTGAAGACTTGACTTCTTCATCCACCACGAGCGCCGGCGTACTCATGACCCCGTAGCCCATAATATCACCGATATCCTGAACTTTCACGACATCCGCCTCTAAACCTAGTTCTTTGATCGCCTGACGTGCATTGGCCTCGAGTTTCTTACATTTTGAACATCCTGATCCGAGAATTTTTATCGTCATCTCATTCCTCCGTTTTATCGAAAATTGTCATTCCGGTTTTGGTACCGTACAACAGCATTCAAATCTATTTCTGATCCCGATTCTTTCTATATCCCGTCTGATCTGATCATCTTCCTGTGTTTCACAGGCCAGCGTTTCTATGATCTTCTTCATGACGGGATCTTTTAAATTCAAAGTGTAGGAGATATATTTTTCCTTCCGCGAATCTTTTACGAAACCGAGATCCCTTAATTTTGTCAGATGCTTCGACACCTTCGGCTGTGGCAGATCGAGTATGCCGGCCATTTCACAGACATACAAGTCGTGATGATAAAGAATGATCATTATTCTCATCCGCGTCTGATCCGACAAGGCCTTAAAAAAATTATTCAATTCGTCCATACAACACCTCTTTATACTCATATACCCATACGAGTACATATGTATGTTATCACAGTTCATTTTTTTTGTCAAGAAATTCTTATTAAAAAACTTAAATTTATTGTATAATTAAATGATTCAGTTAAATGATAATATTAAAAAGGGGTGAACAAAAGAATATGGAAATTGTAATCAATTATCTTCAGGTTTACGGTTGGAGCGTTCTCGGTGCGCTGATCACTTTCGGTGTAGGCTGGTGGCTGATCAAGGTCCTTACCAAAGTCCTTGTAAGGCTGATGGAAAAGACAAAGGTGGAAAAGTCTCTGGTTGGATTTTTAAGAACGCTGATGGATTTCTTCATGAAGATGATTCTCATCATCACCTGTCTGAGTATGGTCGGAGTGGATATGACGCCGTTCTTTGCAATACTCGGAGGTCTTTCAGTCGCCATAGGTTTTGCCCTCAAGGAAAGTCTCGGCAATGTCGCAGCCGGTGTCTTCATCCTGTTTTTCAAACCCTTTAAGGTCGGAGATTATGTCGAATCGAATGGCGTTTCAGGAACGGTACATGAAATACAGATCATGAATACCATCCTGATCACACCGGACAACAAACACATCCTGATCCCAAACGGCAAGATCTCAAACTCAGTCATCGTCAATTATTCAAGGGAAGCGACGAGGAGGCTGAACCTCGTCTACGGGGTAAGTTACGAATCGGATATGAGCAAGGTGAAAGAACTGCTTCAGCAGCTGATCGATGCCGATGAAAGGATACTGAAAGATCCCGCCCCGGCGATACTCATGAGTGAACTCGCAGACAGTTCCGTCAACTTCTCGGTAAGATTATGGGTAAATGCCTCCAATTACTGGCCGGTAAACTTTGAGATGAATGAAAAGGTATTTGAAACGTTCAACGCAAACGGCATCAGCATCCCCTATCCCCAGATGGATGTTCATGTCAACCAGGTCAAGGCCTGATTCTTTCCTCGTGAAAAATGTAAAAGGGCCGAATCTTCGATGAAGTTCGACCCTTTTTTTATAGTTCTTACTACTCTTAATTTCTTATTTGTTTGATTTGGTGTCAAATGTACCGATCTGATTCCCCAGTCTGACCTGAACCGCCCCTGAACTGTACTTTCCGGGTTCAAAGACAAGGATGACCAGTGATCCGCCGTAAAGGAAATGTCCCAGCTCATCCCCCCTTTTCACCGGAACCGGAGAAGTCAGGCCAAGGAATTTTTCTTCAAAGACAACGGAACCGACCGTACTCAGACCAACCGGAACGGCGGCAACCAAACCGTATTTACCGGTATCGATGATGAAATATCCCCTCTGATAATTCTCGAAGGCGCTGAAATCCGAACCGTAATAGCCGACGTTTCCATCTTCCGGAACGAATGTCGGGAAATCTTCCATGCCAAGCAGGGCTCCCTGAACGATCCTCGCCTCTATCACCTCACCACCCACAGGAGAATGATATCTGTGATAGGTATTCGGCATCAGGATACAGGACAGGGCGGTTCCGCCAACAAATCGGCTCCAGTATTTTGAACCGGCCAACAGTTCTTCTATGTTGAGTTCCTGCAATCCCTTCGTCTTTATCTTCGTTTTTGAATCGACGATCTGCATCGGAATGGTATTCATCAGGGCATCCGTCGGTGCCGCAATGATATAGTCCCTATCGGGCATCGTCTGAGGTCTCGTTTCGTCCTGATCTTTCAGGGGTCTGGAGAAGAATTCGTTATAACTCTTGAATCCACCATCTGCCGCCTCGGGATCGGGAAGGACATAATCCTCTTTTTCGATCCTGGCATCGGACAACCATTCCGAAACATATTTTAAGGAGTCCGGACTATCAAGATACTCCCCCCTCTCAGCGGCAAACTGATTGAACAGCTCTCTCCCGGGAGAAGTCTGAAAGACCACCCGTCCAAAGGGATTATTGTAGGCAAACAAGTCCATCTGCTGAATATAACTCAATCCGTCATCGGAACTGCCTATGGCTATCGGTAAAAAGGTCGCCCATTTTTCAAGGAACACCAGCAGATCATCAAACTGCTTTCCGATCCACGGATTTCCGCCTTTCAGATACCCGTCAGGTACCTGCTGCATATTTCTGAATGCCTCGTCCATCATGACTCTGAACACCTGATCGTTCTGATAGGCTTCGTTCATTCCGTTTATTGATGCAGCGCAGGGATTCGTTTCCGGAACGGTGTACGAAAAAAGCGTAAACGTCATAAAGACCATAAAAATGATCAACAACAGTTTTCTCATGATACCCTCCTTAGTCAGTCATCTTTCTCGCCCATTTTTCACAGGCCTTCACATCTTCCGGAAGCGGTCGTTTTCTTCCGAAGAGTCCAAACAGTCCACCTCGACAAAAATATTTCTCGATCTTATTTTGAATCTCACTCGGTAATGCTTCCTCAAATTTTTTAACGGCACTTTCAGAAGAATCCGGTACAAAGGCATAGGTGGAAAAAATTCCTATCGAACGGATATTGTTCTTTAAGGCCTTGATAAATTCATCCTCTTTAGTCAGAGCCATCACTCTCTTATGAAGAAGGCCGCCGTATACACCGCTTCCGATAAAGATAGACTCCACCTCTTTCAAATCTACTCCAGCGATCATGTTTGCCCTTAAATCATAAATCGCACAATCGAGTTCATCGGAGATGGCCTCGGCGAGTTTTCTTGTACTCCCGGTTACTGAACAGAATATAACAAGATTCTTCAAAATTCATCCCCCTCATCCCATTCTCTACTGCCTGAAATAAAATTCATCGGTTGTTACAAGTCCTTATTCATTGACACCCCATACAGTTTAATGTTAGTATATTAGAGTTGCATTTAGAATATTATTACATTCTATTATATCATAATTTCATAAGCGTATTCATCTCAAAAACAACCCTAAGGGAGGTCGTATGAAAAACACTCTTTCTCTGAAATGGAAAATCACCATCTGGTGGGCGTTGACCGGTATCATTGCCTCTTTGTTACTGGGAATCGCCGTTATGCTGACGGTTCAGAAAAACATGCGGACACAACTCGGTGTCCGGGCCGTTGAGATAACCCGAACGGCTGCAGAAATGATCGACGGAGATGATTTTGAAACCCTTGTAAAAGCCGGAGAGGCCATCGAAGAACTATATGAACCGATGCGACGGGAACTGAATCAGCTCTGGGAACTGACAGGGGCCTATTATCTGTATACGTTTATCAAACCGGATGCGGAAACCATCGTCTATATCGTCGACGGGGCAGATGATTATGATGATTACGGTACCGAAGATTCGATGGATAATTATGATGACACCTTTTTTGCCGCACTCGAAGGCAGAGATATCGCGGAATCAAAGGAATACGATACCGATCTCGGTGTATTGCTGAGTGCCTATTCACCGATCAGAAATTCGGCCGGAAAGGTTGTCGGTGTCATCGGCTGTGATTTTCCGGCGGAGAATATCAGTGAGATGTCCGGAAACATCATCTATATCATGATCTTTACGATGATCATCATTTCCGCTCTTGCCATCGCCTTCAGCTATTTATTCACGCGGTTCAGATTCGCCAACCCGGTCAGCAGACTGACAAAGACCATCGATGATCTGAAACAGGGAAACCTCAACGTCCAGTTCAATTCAAAAGGTGATACCGAGATTTCACTGTTGGATGCCCATTTAAATGAGATGACGACATCACTCAATACGATTTTCTCCACGATCTCTGAAACCTCGCTGAATGTCCAGAAATCGGCTGATTCCCTGTCGGATCTGTCTAAGCGAAGTTATAACGATGCCACCAAACTCTCTGAAAGAAGTGAAACGATCAATATAAACCTTCAGAATTCCAGCGGTTCGATTACGTCGGTCAGTCGTGATATCATAGAGATTTCCAGCACCTCTCAGGGGTTTACGAAAAACACACAGGAATTGTCGGATAATATTGCCGAAACACGAAACGCGGTTTCAAGCGGTATCGACGAATTGGAAAATCAGAAGAAAAAGATGAAGGTTGTTGAAGACCAGCATGACCTTGCTACCACTATCGTTAAAAAGGTCGCGGAAAAATCGAACAGCGTTCAGGATATTCTCAGTACCATCGCTTCTATCGCCGAACAAACCAATCTGCTCGCTTTGAACGCGGCCATAGAGGCCGCCCGTGCCGGTGAAGCCGGTAGGGGATTTGCCGTTGTGGCCGATGAGATCAGAAAACTGGCGGAAGAGAGTAAAAACGCCTCAGCTAACATCTCTACCATTCTCAACGAGATCGATGACGGCACCAAAAAGGCCCGTGAAGCCGTCGGAAAATCCAGTGTGCTGTATAAAGATGTCATCACCAATTCGGAAAGGGTAGAAAGTGGACTTCTGACCATTTCAGAATTAATCGGCAATATTGTGGAAAGGATAGAATCATTGGCCAATGCCGCGGAAAAACAGTCAGACCTTTCGGATCATATTGCGGAAAATATGAATCAATCCGCATCATCCGTCTCTATGATTTCAGAAGAGATGAAGATCATCAAGGAAAGTGCAAAACTCGCCGCTGAAGATTCTGTCGTTCTAAAAGAGCGTTCCGGCTCACTGAACGAATTATCCCAAACACTTGAAAGGATTGTAGAAAGGATACGGCTGCGATAGGAAAAATCTTTTTAAATCTCGAGGGAAACGGAACATGTTTCTCCGGAGGAGTTTCAAGACATTCGCTTTGAAAATCGCATTGAAACTCTTAATTTGAAATTTCCTTATGTTTTGGTATATAATATGTTTATAGTATTGGAGTAAATATTTTATGTAAAACAGCTTCACGATATCTTCACAGTGAACAGGTTAATATAGTGAAGAAAGCTGTGAAGACTTTATCAGTTGTGCTTTTACCCATAAGGAAGGTGATGATTATCTCTAAAAAATTTGCATTTAAATCGATCAGTACAAGGATGATGATTTTATTCGGTGCTTCTATGTCAATACTCTTTGCGGTATTAACCCTTGTCGTTTATCTGATGCTCAATGTTGCATTAATAGACAGTAGTGTGAACTACAATTCACAAATCACAAAGGCGAGATCAGAACAACTCGGCGATTTTCTGGATTCAAATATGACTCTGGTAAAAAGTGTCTCTGAAATTGATGTCCTTCAGGATTTAAGTTCTACCGAAGCTGCCGAACTAATAGCCGGGATCAGCGAAGTCCACAGTGATAATTTTGAAATGATGATGCTGGTCGGTAAGGATGGAACAAGTTATTCCAGCAGTGGGGCGATGGGAGAAATGCCAGAAACGGTTTCTACCGAAGGTATGGGAAATAGTCCTACGGAAGATGCACCAACAATGGATATGACTAATACGGAAACATATATACAAATAATACTTAACAGAAAAGATTCCCTGTTGGAAAATCCGATGACTTCTATGACTGGTGAAGGACAGGTAGTCGTTATGGGACATGCGATAAAGAACAACAGTTCAACAACAATAGGTTATCTGACCGGGATGGTAAAACTCGATAAGATAGATGAAATTGTCTCGGGAATTAAAATGGGGGAAACGGGATATGCCGTCTTGATTGATGGAGAAGGAAATATCATTTCTCATCCCGATGAAGACCTCATCATGCAGGCTAATGTTCTTGAAGGAACGGAGTTTGGGCTTGAGAATTTCGACAGTATAGCAGAAGACATGATAAACGGCAGGAATGGTACGGCAGAATTCACGGATATAGACGGGGAAGCAAAATATATTTACTACAGTAAGGTACCCGGTACACCGAACTGGAGTTTTGCGGTCGTAATGGAAGCCCATGAGGTAACGGAATTAGGCGATTATCTGATCCGCATCATCCTGATCATCGTCCTGATAAGTCTTGCCATCGTACTAACCCTGATCTTCTTCCTCTCAAGGGGGATCGCAAGACCTGTCAAGAACTTGAGTGAAAAGATCAAATTATTCGGGGCCGGGGATCTCACCGTGGAATTTGAAGCGAGGGGAAGAGATGAAATTGCGCAGATGACTCAGGATATGAAGGAAAGTGTGGCCTCGCTAAGAGCCTCTCTTTCAGCCATCAACAACGCAACCGAAGAGGTCAACACCTCGGCAAATACTCTATCTGAAATGGCCGTTGCGGGGAATCAGAATGCCGATGAACTGATGCATCAGGCGGACAATGTAGATTCCCTGGTTCAGAATACCTCAGCCTCTATTCAGGAAGTCACATCCGGCGTACAGGAAGTTGCCGCAAGTGCACAGAACGTTTCAAGGGATTCCGAAGAACTGGCCGGCGAAGTCACCGAAGCCGAGCAAGCGGTTAAAAACGGTAAAAAGGGTCTTGAAAATCAGAAGACACAGATGGAAATCGTTGGTGAACAGAACAGCAAGGCAGCCGAATTGGTTAAGAACGTCGCTGAGAAGGCGGCAAATGTCCAGCAGATCGTAAACACGATTGCCTCTATCGCGGAACAGACCAATTTGCTCGCACTCAACGCAGCCATTGAGGCGGCAAGAGCGGGAGAAGCCGGTAAGGGATTTGCCGTTGTAGCCGATGAGATCAGAAAGCTCGCTGAAGAGAGTAAACTGGCCTCAGCCAACATAGCACGTATCCTCAACGAGATTGATGAGGGGTCTTCTATGGCAAACACGGCCGTTGAGAAATCGAATGAGCTCTACGTCAGTGTTATTGAAGGCAGAAAGCAGATCTCGGAAGAATTTGACGTTATCCTAAACACGATAGATTCTATCACTTCAAAGGTTCAGTCCCTTTCAGGTGCCGCACAGGAACAGAGTGCCTCCTCCGAGGAGATGGCCTCGGCGATGGATGCCTCGGCGAAGTCGATGATGACGGTTTCTGAAGAAATCGACAGCATGGGAACAAATATCCGGGAAACGGCGGAATTTTCCAAGAATATCAACAGCACTTCGGAAGGATTGAAGACACTATCAGAACAACTTCATAAAATGATCATGCAGTTTAAAGTCTGATTGATACAATACATACAGATAAAGACCTTCACGATGTGGAGGTCTTTGTTTTTTCAGGTATAATCGGAAGAAGGAATTACGTGTATGAATCGCCTCTTATCACATCGGGAAATGCCGTTGAAAAATCTGATTCATTAGGGATGAGGCGATCATGCCAAGGATTGAAACCGTTGTTAAAACAAACGAGGTGAAAGATGATCGCGGGAAAGACGTTGGATGAGTGGAAAAGGGAACTGCCGTTGATAGGACAAATGATACAATATGAAGAGCTGTTCTGGCAAAACAGCCGCTTTCTTTCGTTTGAATCGGAAAGAAAAAATATTTCTGTCACTTCAAAAGATATCGATGAAGCTGAAGCGAGGCTGAAGCGATTTGCCCCCTGTATCGTAAAATTATTCCCGGAAACGGAGCGGGAAAACGGCTTGATAGAATCTCCCCTGAGAGCTGTTCCTTCAATGAGACAACACCTGAACAGTCTGCTGAATACACAGATAGAAGGGAAACTCCTGCTCAAATGCGACAGCCATCTTCCGATATCCGGCTCGATAAAGGCGCGTGGTGGCATATACGAAGTGCTTAAACACGCTGAAGAGATAGCGATTGAAAGCGGATCACTCGCAAAAGACGATGATTATGCCATTCTGACAAGCGATCGCTTTCGTCAGCTCTTTTCAGAACACAAGCTCTCCGTTGGCTCGACAGGCAATCTCGGACTGAGTATCGGTATCATGGGAGCCCGGCTTGGGTTCAGGGTCACCGTCCACATGTCCTCGGATGCCCGTCAATGGAAAAAAGACATGCTGAGGTCCAAGGGGGTTGAAGTCATCGAATACGATTCCGATTACAGCATAGCCGTTACGGAGGGAAGAAAACAGGCTGAAGCGGAACCGAACAATTATTTCGTGGACGATGAAAACTCCGTCAATCTCTTTCTCGGTTATGCCGTGGCGGGAAGAAGGGTACAGAAACAGCTGAACGAGATGAAGATTCCTGTGGATAAAGGCCATCCGCTCTTTGTCTACCTGCCTTGCGGTGTTGGAGGCGGTCCCGGCGGTGTGGCATTCGGGCTGAAGATGATATATGGCGATGACGTTCATGTCTTCTTCTCGGAACCAACCCATTCCCCCTGCATGCTGCTCGGGGTTCTCACCGGTAAACATGACAAACTCTGTGTTCAGGACTTCGGCATTGACAACATCACCTGCGCAGATGGTCTCGCCGTCGGCAGACCTTCCTCTTTCATAGGAAAAACGCTGGAACATACCATCAACGGCTTCTTCACCTGTTCGGATGAAACAATGTTCCGCTGTCTGAAGATACTTTGGGACAGCGAAGATATTCGACTGGAGCCTTCCGCCCTCGCGGGAATAGCTTCTGTTTTCAATTTTCACGATGGGAATAAAATAAAAGCGTATTGTTCACGGCAGGCGATCAACCCTGAAAACATCGCACATCTCTCCTGGGCAACCGGAGGAAATATGGTACCGGAAAGTGTTATGAAGGGATATTATGTGATAAACAGTTAAAATTGACAACCCGTTTGATTAAAGATTTAAAGGTTAAAATTGTTTTTTGATTTTGAAAGCTATTCCCGTCAATATGTCTCCATTCTCCTCATTCCCTTTTTTAAAACTCCATTTTACCCTTGAACATACTCATAAACACATCACTTTATCATACCATCCGACCAAAAGCTTCGACGCGTTTTCCCATCCAACAATGATATTCCGACAAAAAACATTTAACCTTTCCTGCGAAAAGGTGATTTTTGCAGTGTATAAGAATATATATAAAGGCGCATACAGCCATTCATCTTAAATCTTTTATTTTAAAATTGCTTATTGTGAACAATAGCCGTTAGACTCTAAAATTTGTATCTGTTTCAGAAAACAAAAAGCTAAGCGGTAAAGCAATATTCGAATCGCTTCGCGCTTCTCAGTTATTTGGTCCTCGCAATGCGGAAGCCCAGGCTGCTGCGACTGTCCGTCGGGCTGCCGCTGTACCGGTACGCAACACGACAGCCGACGGCATCGCTGTACCAGCCACCGCCACGGCCCACACGGCGCGAAGAACTCGCTGGACCAACAGGATTTTCGTGCTGCTCTTTTAAATAAGTCTCACCATACCAGTCGTGACACCATTCCCAGACATTCCCGCTCATATCGTACAGCCCCAATGCGTTGGGTTTCTTTTTCCCCACTTCCTGCGTGCTTTTAAAACCATGCAACCCGGAATTTTCGCTGTAGAATCCCACTTCATCCAAATCGTTGCTTCCGGCATAGGTGAAGGTTTCTCCCCCTTTGTGTCCGCCTCTTGCGGCATATTCCCATTCCGCTTCCGTCGGCAGGCGATAGCCTTTGACCCTTCGGATGTCAACGGTGATTTCTCCCTTTTCATTTAACAGATTCCCACTGCCGTCATACGCCTTAGGAAGTCCCGCCTTTTCGCTGAGCCAGTTGCAATAGGCGATGGCATCGTTCCAGCTGACGTTGATAACCGGTCGGTTATCCCTTGTCCAGTTCTCATTTGAAGGTTTGCTTCGGTTGGACTCTTCACAGAAACGGTCGTATTCTCTGAAGGTGGTTTCGTATTTTCCAATGTAGAAATCGTAAGTGAACAACACTTCGTGAACGGGTTTTCCATCAGACTGACCTGTTCCACCCATCATGAACACGCCGGACTTCACCAACACCATATCCCCCGCCTTTTCATCCACATAGCCAAGACCCTGTGAAGAACCTGTATAGTCGAAAGGAGACTGATAAGGGCCAAAAAACGGATTACTGTTCTGTATATCCGTCAGCATCTCTTCGATCTTGCCGCGTTCTTTGTAATAGTCCAGCCATGAGAGATCCGTGTTGAATTTCAAACCGCTTAAATTCTCAAGGAGACTGAGAAATGAGAATTCTTCCGAATAAAATGGAATCTCTTCCTTATAACTGTTGTAGTATTCGCTTGTCTTGTCCAAATAGACTTTGTACGGTTCAAAGGACTCCATCATCTCATTTGCACGTACCATTGTAGAAAACAGGGATGAAAGATCTTTATCCAGTTTACCCAACAAGTCTTTTTCCAGACTTTTACCCAATGATTCCAGCTGTGAATTAATATCGCCGGATTCGGTCAGAGCAGCCATCAGATTCATTGAGGGGCGGTAAAATGTGAATATACTGCAATGTCTGTTGATCATCTCAACACATCTTTCCATATCGTATACGCCACCCTGTGTTTCGACTGCTTTCAGATATTCCAGATCGCTGATCAGTTCTTTCATTTCAAATTCACAATATCTGAGGTTTAACTCCGCCATGCCTGTCAGATACGTCTTGGGATCCGTCATATGATTGACCGCTTCAAGACAGACATCTTTTAAGGCATCCAACGCCAGACTTGCCGCAGTAACCGGTTCAATAACCGCATAAGATGCATTTAATGCGATTCCGGCGGCAAAGTCTCTCACCTTGGCTGCTGTATTCTGTATCTTTGTCGTGTTGATCTGTGTGTTGATGTTTTCAAGATAGGTATTGAAATGATCTGTTTCCATCTCACCAAAGTATATATCTATCCATTTCACCATCTTTGCAAACTCACTCAGGAGCTGTTCATCCGTTATATTCTCCCCTTTTGATCCATACAGGACTTTCTTTCCGGCTACCTCACCATAAATAAACTGTTTGTCGCCGTAGACAAACGTCTTTTTCGTCTCCGAATCAACCGGCATATACCCCTTGGAACTCTCCGGGAAATAAATCAGACTCACCTCATCAACAGAAACGGTCTGTATTCCTCCAGCTGTTTCAACCTGAATATAATCCCTCGTTGAACTCAGCAAAGTCCCCTGTGTCATGTTCCCATCACGATACATGAGTGTAATTTGAGCCCCAAAACTGTTTACTGCAATTAATACGATAATCAACACGAATAATAGAATTTTTTTCATCTTCCGCCTCCCTGATTTTTGATTGGTTCTTATCTTCCGATGTATTCTGCCAATTGCCAATAGGTAATGTCATTATCAAACTGAGCCATGAGTTTAACGGAACCGTTTTTAATAAATATTTTCCCCTCAAACCGGCCGTTACGCTTTTCGAGATGATGCCATTTCCCATCCTGAATGATACAGACGTCTATCGCCTTTGGAACAGCAACACGAAACGTCTGATAGTTATCGGCGTTGAGATATTTGTTTTTTGGTTGAACAAGTTGTACTTTTTCTTCATCAAAAGTTCCGGTGGTTTCCGGAAAGACCGGAAGCAAAGGATCACACTCGGTTACGTTGATGGCATAGGTCATGGCAAGCGTACTGGTGTATTGTCTTTGAGCTGATGACTCTTCCTCTTTTTGTCTGCTGAAGATATTCAGGAAATATTTACCCTTTTGATGAAAATTCATGTAGACAACCGTTTCATCGTTCTCGCTTTGCGTTAAGGTGAGATCGCGATATTCTCTTCCTGTTGAGTCGGTTAAATAAGCTCTTAAAAATACAGTTTCTGGTGTTCTGAACCGTAACGTTAACTGCATTTTTGCGTTTAAACAGCCTTTTGATGTGTTCACCGGTTCAATATGATGCTGAAAAAAGGAAGGACTGACATCGGGCAAATCAGTAAATTCTTTAAGCGTTTTTGGAAGATCCAGCAATTGCCAATTCGGATCTTCGGGGAAATGGCTGTAAATAAATTGTTGAGGGGGTGTGCAAAAATAAAAAGGGTCGAAATTAAATACATACTGTTGATTTCCATCGACATGACCCCCACCCCATGTGCTGTCTATCAATCGCCATTCCCCATCGATTTTAACGGCATTCCACGCATGATTGGTTTCATTTTCCTTGATCGGGTCTCCCGTTCTGTATCCATATCCTTTGCCATAACCGTTGATGGTAACGACTTCCACTCCCACGGCGTTCGCCATTTCTGTAAAAAGGTTGGCAAAACCACTACAAACAGAACGCCCCGTCTTTAAAACATTACCGGGCTTCTGACTGCCATAGGAATTGTTGAAATAGGACTCTACATCATAGGCAATGTTGTGGGTAATCCACTCAAAAATAGCCCAGCATTTCTCT
>ERZ795057.103-NODE-103-length-88682-cov-30.291198_pt1 | contig 88682 bp, 73 predicted proteins | sample MGYA00375141_ERZ795057 | MGnify/ENA primary metagenome ERZ795057 (study PRJEB30186, sample SAMN05720163) | activated sludge metagenome | isolation source: Anaerobic digester | place: Hong Kong | collected 2015-01-26 ...
GAACTGTTTTATACAGCCAATAAGATGAGCACAATGATCTCATATTTAAAAAACACGCCTGGGTCAAGCGAAAACAATATCAAATAGAGGAAAAAGCTTGAGAAGTCTGTGACAATGAATTAGCCTTATAAGCAGTTCAATTGCTTTATAAATAACATTTATCTATATTACATTTTTGAAAGGCTGCAGAGTATGGAAATTCAGGAAGCTGTCATGGCGTTTTGTCAAAGTGAAAAAATCAAGTCCGGACTTATCTGGGTGTCTCAGACATTTCAATTGATGGAAGAACTTCCAGAACCTCAAAAAAGGGGCGCCGCTGAAATCATTAAATCATTAATTATTATGATCGCACATGAGACTAAACTTGCGGAAAGATATGCTGATGATGTGACGTGGGCTGATGCTGAAAAATATATTGAGCAGGCAATAGTAATGATTGATTCAGGCGTTGCTTTTGAGGCTGTTCCTCTTCTGACAAAATCCCTTAGCAAAATTACTAATATCGGTCATCGTTCAATGTCATTTCTTAAAGAACAGAAACTTATATAACTTAAGGAAATATTTAAATGATTACCTAAGGGGGTAAAATTATGCAGATACTCATTCTTTATTTCTCAAAAAGCGGCAATACTAAAAAACTTGCTGAAGCAATAGCAAAAGGCGTTACTGAGGTGGATGGAGTTGATGCCGTCCTGAAAAAAACAGATGAAGTAACAAAAGACGACTTCGTGGCTTCAGATGGCATTATTGCCGGATCACCTGTCTATTTCGGCCTTATGGCAGCAGAGTTAAAAAAGGTGTTTGATGATTTCGTTGCTGTAAGAAAAAAAATGGAAGGAAAGCCTGGAGCTGCTTTCTCAACTTCCGGAGATGCCTCAGGTGGAAAAGAGACAACCATGATGTCTATTATTCAGGCCTTGTTAATCTACGGTATGATTATTGTTGGAGACCCCATGTCCGCGACCGGCCATTACGGAGTCTCCTGTGTCGGTGTGCCTGATGATAAAGCCATTGAAAATGCGGGGAAACTTGGACAAAGGGTAGCGGAAATAGCTAAAAAATTGCGTGGTTGATTTGTATAAAAGGGCAGAGAGATAATTGGATCAAAATAAATTAAAAGACCTTCTGGGCAATTTAAGTAAGGGTAATATATCGGTCGACGAAGCTGTTCAAAGGCTTAAGTTTTTCCCTTTTGAGGATATCGGTTTTGCCTGTATTGATCACCATCGCTCCTTGAGGAGGGGGCTTTCCGAGGTCATATTTGCCGAAGGCAAGGAAGTTTCCGATATCCTTAATATTATGAAAGGTATCCTTGATCAGGAAGACAATATTCTGGTAACACGCCTTTCTGAAGAGAAGGCAAAGAAGATTTTAAATGAATTTCCTGACTGCTCCTATCATGCCAGATCAAAAGTATTAACACTTATCCACCGACAGGTTAAAACTGCTGGAAAAGGAACTATCCTCATTATAAGCGCCGGCACTTCAGACATACCTGTCGCTGAAGAGGCCGCAATAACAGCAAGTTTTATGGGGAATGAAGTTGATACTATTTATGATGTGGGGATTTCGGGCCTTCACAGGGTTTTGTCCTATAGGGAAAAAATTGTAAAGGCATCAGTCTTGGTTGTGGTAGCCGGCATGGAAGGAGCACTTCCAAGTGTAGTAGGCGGACTTGTTGATAAACCGGTTATCGCAGTACCTACAAGTGTTGGATATGGGGCAAGTTTTTCCGGCATTGCCGCCCTTCTGGGAATGCTTAATTCATGTGTGGCAGGGGTGACGGTGGTCAATATAGATAACGGTTTTGGCGCAGGATATGCGGCAAGCATGATTAATCATATATAATGGATCTGTTATACCCTTCGCACCTCCAGGGCCCTCTTCCTTAATTTCTCAAATTCCTTTCTTTTGAAATTATCCCAGCACGGCAACAAGGTGTTATTTTGAAACAAAGGCTCTGCGCTGATATCATATTCTGAATATTTGACAGCCTCTTCCCAGAGGTCAGTGTGAGGGATAGGTGAATACTCCGACAGGTATGGAATCGCACCGTTTCCGGCAACAAAATCTATCGTCTCAAGCACTGAATCCACTGACTGCCCGGGCAAGCCGACAAGGATATACGCCCCAATGTCAGTCTTCTTAAAACCAGCATTCAGTAAATTTGATATGGCTCTTTCAAAGTCACCTTCAGAGATCTTATTATCTATATCCTTGTGGATTGAAAAATCTGAAGTTTCAAGTCCTATTCTAATTGTTTTAAATCCTGTTCTTCGCATAAGACTGGCGATTTCAGCAGAAAGCTCCTTTGCGTGAATTGCATTGGGCAAATGGAATCTCAGATCCATATCAAGCCTTTCAATTGATTCAAGCAAAATTGAAACATGGTTTTTGGAATCTACCAGAAGAGCATCATCATAAAAGGCAAAGTCCCTGACACCAAAAGTCTTTCTCCAGTAAACAATCTCTTCCAGAATCTCATGGGGATCCCTTCTTTTCATATGCGGGCTAAGGAATCGGCTTGCACAGTACCGGCATGTGAACGGACATCCCGTTGAAGTCAAAAGGCAAACATAATCTATTTTGTCAAGGAGATAAAATGCCGGGTATGGCACAGGCTGTAAATCAGAGATATGTTCTGGTTTTTCTATTCCAATATCGTTAAGGATTTTAAGAATGGAAGTCGGATCCGTTTCAGTAACCACAATGTCCGCGCCTGAAGTCTTTACAGCATGTTCATTACAGAGTCTTGCATAAATTCCCCCCAGAATAACAGTAACACCGGGATGTATTTTTCTGGCGACTTTTATGGCCTCCTTTACACCTGGATACCAGTATGTCATAAGGGAAGTTACCAGTAAGGCTACCGGATTTTTTACCTTTGATAATTCTTCTTCAAAGGCCTTAATCGAAATTCCATACCGACTGTAAGGCCTTTGAATATGCTTTAAGGAATAAGGTTTTTCAATCTGCATTCGCCAGAATTTGCCAGTCCCGTATAAACGATTTTTTGGCACCTTATACAGATTATTGTCCGGCATTCCGGGATAATACCGATTCAGACAATCAATAAAATGAACATTAAAACCTGAATGTTTCAGAAATCCTGCAAGATAAAGCAACCCAAGCGGTTTTGACCAGAGGTCATACGCAGCAAAATCATAAATCCAGGGATTGATAAGAATCAGTGAATGTGTCATGTTTATATTTTTATAAGCCTTCAATCCGCCAGAGGCGGACGAGGGTTCGATCCTGCCTCAGGCAGACAAGTCCTCGCTCCTTGGGGCGTTCAATGCTTTTTACGATACCCCGCTGCTCTGCGGCGGGGTAGTTTATTATTCTAAATTACTGGAGAAAAATATCTTTTAAAGACATCTCAACTGCTTATAATACTTGAAAAAATTTGCTTTTATACTTAAAGTCACTCAACCTTGATAAAAAGGAGTGTAAAATTAACTCATTTTCGTATGAGAGGTAAATAATATGAGAGCGATCGTTCAAAGAGTAAAGGAATCCAGGGTCGAAGTCAATAGCAGGATCGTTGGAGAAATTGGGCCTGGCTTGCTTATTCTACTTGGTGTAGGGGAAAGTGACACAGAAAAAGACTGCGATTACCTTGCAAATAAAATTGCCAATCTCAGAATATTTCCAGATGAAAATGATCTTATGAATTTATCTTTACTTGAAACCTCCAGATCCGTACTTGTAGTCTCTCAATTTACACTCTGGGGCGACTGCCGAAAGGGACGCAGGCCATCCTTTATTCAAGCGGCCCGCCCTGAAAAAGCGAATTTTCTATATGAATATTTTATAACTGTTTTGAAAGGAAAAGGCCTCTTCGTAGCAACAGGACGCTTCCAGGAAATGATGGATGTATATCTGATTAATGACGGCCCTGTTACCTTGATGCTGGACAGCACTAAGAGTTTCTAACAAGGTCTTTTCTCCATATAAAATGGATCACAACAGTGGGATAAAAAAAGCCATTTTTTCCTAATTAAAATAAATACACCATAAATAGTAAGCCTCTGATCAGACTACTACACTATAATGTAATAGTTATCTCCTGCCCTTTCATTCGAGATCCTCTATGCAACGGCTTTTCTTGTTTTTTTCTTGACAAAAGCCATAAAGTTATTTACGGTGTCACAAAGTGGTATATAATGCCATGAAGTGCCATGAAATGGCGAATTATACAAGGTGTTTTTATGTTTAGAGGACGGTCAAAGCATACCCTTGACAGCAAAGGTCGATTAGCCATCCCTGCAAGATTCAGGGAAGATCTGGCACAAAGGGAAGACAATTGCCTGGTGGTTACCAATCACGATAACTGCCTGTGGGCATATTCCAGAGAAGACTGGAAATTTATTGAAGATAAGGCTGCCGCCCTTCCCCAGTTTGACCATAATGTAAACACATATCTGAGATATTTTATTTCCGGTGCTGTTGAATGTCCTGTCAAACAGGGAAGGATAACGATTCCATCTGATCTTAAAGTAATTGCAGGGCTTAATAAAGAAGTTGTCCTTGTTGGAGAGTTGAAACGATTTGAGATATGGGACAAAGATAAATGGGAGGATGAATTTCAGCGGTCAAAGGCCCGATTTTCGGAGGCCAGTCAGTCACTTTCAGAATTAGGAATTTAAAAGGGATAGTTTTGAAGTATCCTCATACTCCAGTCCTTGTTGAGGATGTTCTAGAATATCTCGCCCCGGTCCAGGATGGTATTTATGTCGATGGAACCGTGGGTAGCGGAGGTCACAGCGAAGCGATATGTAAAAAGCTGGGTCCGAAAGGCTTGCTGATATGCCTGGACCGAGATCCCGACGCTGTTAGCCTATCAAAAAAAAGGCTTGCATCAAAAGGCAAACAAGTCTCCGTAATCAAGGCCAGCTACGCTGACCTGGATAATGTGCTTAAAGATATGGGGCTGAAAAAGGTCCATGGTGTTTTGTTAGACTTGGGTACATCTTCTTATCAGATAGAAGATTCCGGCAGAGGGTTCAGTTTTAAAAGAAATGAACCGCTTGACATGAGGATGGACCCGGAAGATTGGCTGACTGCAGGCCATATTGTAAATACCATGCCTGCAAAGGACCTTGAGATGATACTGAGAGAATATGGAGAAGAAAAGAGGGCTAAATCAATTTCAAGGGCAATTGTCAGAACAAGGAAAAACAGGCCCATAGAGACCTCCCTGCAGTTGGCATCCCTGATTAAGTCTGTATATCCGCCATCCTTTCGTTTCAAGGCAAAGCATCCTGCTACGTTATCATTTCAGGCATTAAGAATAGCAGTCAACAAGGAATTGGAAAATATTGAGGTATTTCTTAATAAGATCCCTCTTCTAATTACTGAAGGCGGGAGATTGGTTGTACTCTCTTACCATTCGCTTGAAGACAGACTTGTTAAAAAGGCAATGGCAGATTGGGAAAAAGGCTGCACATGTCCCCCGGATTTTCCCAGGTGTGTATGCGGAAAAACGCCCCTGTTTAAATGCCTCACAAAAAGAATTGTAAAACCCGATAAAAATGAAATCAATGAGAACCCTAAGGCACGCAGCGCCAGGCTGCGAGCAGCCGAAAGGATTTAGTAATGACTGGACCGGAAAAAGTATATGAGATGGTGGAATCACGAAATGCTAAATCAGGGCTCAGGATTAATAATTCCCGAAAAAAAAAGCGGAGTTTCCATATCACCAAAAGACAGCTCTTTTTAATCATTATTCTTTTGGTGTTGTATATTGGAAGCAGCATGGGGTACGTGTGGTTAAATTTTGAAAGGACTCAGATAGGCTATAGCCTTAGCCATATGAAAAATGAAGAAATCAGGCTTCTGGAGATTAATCGGAAGTTGAGGTTGGACTTAGCCGTATCAAAATCTACTGGGAATCTGGAAGCGCTGGCCATTAAAAAACTGGGGATGAAGGCTCCCTCCCCTGAACAAATTGTTGTTTTGCCATGAAGGTCAGTGAAAAAAAATGGATCCGCTTTAGAGTATATCTGGTTAGTGCTTTTTTCATTATCGGAATGGGAATAATACTAGCCAGGGCATTTCAACTCCAGATACTTGAAAAAGATAGACTCAATGACCTGGCACGCGCTGATTACATTGGAACTACCAAGCTCCCTCCCAAGCGCGGGACAATATATGATCGTGAAGGCTATGAACTTGCACTAAGCGTTGAAGTAGGTTCAGTCTATGCTCATCCTAAAAGAATTAAAGAAAAAGCAACTGCTGCAAAGCAGATATCCAGAATTTTAAAGGATAGACAGAATGAGATCCTAAAGCTGCTGGAAGATGATCGAACTTTTGTATGGATAAAGAGAAGGGTACCAACCGAAAAGACCAACGAGATTAAATCACTTGGTATAGAAGGCATTGGTGTAACTACTGAAACAAGGCGATATTATACTGGAAGTGAAATCGCAGCCCATCTGATCGGATTTGCCGGCATAGATAATCAAGGGCTTGAAGGAATAGAAAAAAAATTTGACAAAGATTTGACAGGGTCCCAATACAGCCTGATTCATACGCGTGACGCTATAGGCCGACCGTTTTCAATAAGTACTCCACTACCTTCAGGCCAGGGTGCGCGGGATATAGTTCTTACAATAGATAAAGACATTCAATATAAGGCGCAGCAGACTCTCAGGGCGACAGTAAATAAAACAAAAGCTTTAAGCGGCCAGTGCCTGGTTGTAGATCCGAAGACAGGTGAAATACTGGCAATGGCTGTAGTTCCGGAATTTAACCCTAATACTTTCTCAAAATACAGACCTTCTCAATGGAGGAATAGAGCAGTCACAGATTGTTACGAGCCAGGATCCACAATTAAGGCATTTTTATTGGCTGCGAGCTTGGAGGAAAGAATTATAAAGCCTGAAAGTGTCTTTGACTGTGAACAGGGGGAATATAAAATCAATGGCCACATCATTCATGATACACATAAATATGGGCATCTCAGTGTTTCTGAGATTATTCAATATTCAAGCAATATAGGAGCAGTAAAAATAGGAGAAAGACTCGGGCACTCTACCTTTTGTGATTATTTGATCAAATTTGGATTCGCAAACAAGACAGGAATTGAACTTCTTGGTGAACGAAATGGGGTTATAAGAATGCCTGAAGATGCTAAACCTATCGATCAAACAACACTTTTTTTTGGACAGGGTATGTCTACGACCTCACTTCAATTGGTGATGGCGATGGCTGCCATTGCAAATGACGGACAATTAATGCGGCCTTACGTCGTAAAAAAGATCCTGGACGAATCAGGGCGGATAATTGAAGAGACTAAACCGAAGATTATAAAAAGAGTCATATCGGAAAAAACAGCACGAAAAGTATCTAAAATTCTTCAGGGCGTCATAAGCGATAGTGGAACGGCTCCTCAGGCCGACATCCCTGGTTTCACGGTAGCAGGAAAAACAGGCACTTCACAAAAGGTGGACCCAAAGACAAAAAAATACTGTCGCAGGAAGCATGTTTCTACTTTTGTTGGTTTTGTACCTGTAGAACAACCAAGGCTGGTGATTCTAATAGTCATAGATGAACCGAAAGGAAGCTATTATGGAGGCGTCGTTGCAGCGCCGGTTTTCAGAGAGGTAGGACAGTGGGCGCTTAATTATCTTGGAGTAAGCCCTCAAACAAGTGTGGTTGAACTTAAGAATTATGGTATCTCCAGTCAGGAAAATGCTTTTCTTCAATCCAAAGATCTTAAGAAAATCGTACTTGATATCAGGGCAGAAAATGCTCCGGAAATACAAGGATTTCTTCCTGATTTAAGAGGGCTTGGAATGAGAGAGGTTATTAAAAAAGTAACCTCGCTTGGATTAAAAATTGTTCCGGAAGGAACAGGCATTGCAGTGAAACAATACCCAGAGCCTGGTTCCCCACTTGAAACCGTAGGCACGGTAAAAATCAGTTTTAATCCACCGTCTTGAACTGTCTGGACTATAAGGACAATAAAAATCGAGAAGATAGAAATCTAAAAGTGTTCTAAAAGAAAACAAAATGAAACTTGGAAAACTAATTGCAGATTTAAATGTGCTTGATTTTCATGCTGATCCTGAAATGGATATAAAGGGTCTTGCATATAACTCTCTGAACGTAAAACCCGGTTTTTTGTTTGTTGCGATTAAGGGAAATTCCCAAAATGGCCATAATTTTATGGAAGACGCAATCAGGAATGGCGCTGTGGCACTTGTTGGAGAAAATTTCAAGGATTTCAATACACAAATTGCAAGGATAAAAGTTCCGGACTCTCGTGAGGCGCTTTCAGGTATTGCTGCAAATTTCTATGATCACCCATTTAATAAAATAAACCTTGTAGGAATTACAGGCACTAACGGGAAAACCACCACAAGCTATGTCCTGGAGTCCATACTTCTGGCATCGGGTGCTGTACCTGGGATCATAGGCACTGTAAACTACCGTTTGCCAGGACTTACATTGCAGGCCCCTGTAACAACACCCGAGTCCCTGGATCTTATTCAGATATTGCGTATAATGGCCGATAAGGGTGTAACTCATACGGTTCTGGAGGTTTCCTCACACGCCCTGGATCAAAAAAGAGCTAACGGCTGTCCTTTCCGCGTGGTTATTTTTACAAATCTATCAAGGGATCATCTCGATTATCACCAATCCATGGAAGCATACTTTAAGGCTAAAAGCCTTCTTTTTCGTGATATTTCTAAAAAACTTCCCAAAAATTTTACAAAGGCAGTTATTAACCTGGATGACCCAAAAGGAAAAGAACTAGCAGGATTATCTGACTTCCCCGCCTTGACATACGGCTTAGGAAAAAACTGCGATATTAGAGCAGATCAAATCCATGCAGATAAAAACGGTCTGACAGCCTGCCTGAAAACTCCTTCAGGAAAATTGAATGTTCGCTCTTCCCTTATAGGAACTTACAACATTTATAATATCCTGGCCGCTTCTGCCGCAGCATTCTGTATGGATATTGACCTTAAAAGCATAGCTAAAGGCATTGAAAACATGAAGGGAGTTCCAGGACGTTTGGAATTAGTTAAAGACAGGACTATTCCAACTGTTTTAGTTGATTATGCGCATACCCCTGATGCCCTTAAAAAGGCATTAAAGGCAGTTAAAGGGATTGTTGCCGGGAAACTGATTACCGTATTCGGGTGTGGAGGAGACAGAGACAAAGGCAAGAGGGGCAAAATGGGTCGAGTTGCAGGAAAAAGCAGCGACTTTGTAATCGTTACTTCAGACAACCCGCGAACAGAAGACCCTGAAGCCATCATAGCGCAAATTGAGAAAGGCATAAAGGAATGTGGCCTCAATAACCTGGCAAACAATAATAACAGGCGAATGCATGGATATATCATTGAAACAGACCGAAAAAAGGCAATCTGGAAAGCTATTGAAATGGCGGGAAAAAGTGATTTGGTCATGATTGCTGGAAAAGGCCACGAAGACTACCAGATAGTTGGAAAAGAAAAAAGGCATTTTGATGATAGAGAAGTTGCAATAGAAGCCTTAAATAAATTTGGAATCCGGGATATATAAATGTCGGCTCAATGGGGAAAAATAACTCCTGAAGAAATAGTTAATCCTATATCAGGGGTGATAGAGTTTGAAGCTGAACCCTGCGCCCTGGGAAGTTCTAATAACTTTATTCCGGGAATCAGTACTGATTCAAGGAATATATCACCCGGCATGTTTTTCTGGGCCTTAAGAGGAGAACAATATAACGGACACGATTTTTGCCGGAATGCCATTGAAGAATCCGCCGCAGGAATCGTTGTGGAAAAGGAATGGTGGAATAAGAATTGGAGTGAATTTATCGTCGGATCAAGCCTTCATGCCTCTAATAAGCGAGGTCTGGTTGTCATATCAGTAGAGGATACATTAAAGGCACTCGGTGATCTCGCAGGTTGGTGGCGTCGTAATCACAATGCAACGGTGATAGGCATTACAGGCAGTGCCGGGAAAACTACCACAAAGGAGATGACGGCGAATATACTCGAGCAGAGAAACAAGACATTAAGAAATCAGGGAAATTTCAACAACCTTATTGGATTGCCTCTAACACTGCTTCAACTGGATGATGAATATCGAAATGCAGTTCTGGAAATGGGCATGAATCATCCTGGAGAAATCGCACGTCTGACTAAAATTGCAGATCCGCATATCGGTTTGATAACAAACGTGGGGATGGCCCATGTTGAAGGACTTGGAAACCTTGAGGGGATTCTAAGTGCAAAGTGGGAGTTGGTTGAGAATATGTCTCCTGAGGCCAGAATTATTCTGAATGGTGATGATGAGTTGCTGAAAAAAAGAGCGGCTGCATCTCGCAGGGAAATAGTAACCTTTGGCCTGGATAAAACAAATGACGTGAGAGCGATTAATATAACAAATTTAGGAGTAAAAGGCATCCGGTTTGATATTGATTTTCACGGAAAAACCTCTGCCGCAGAACTCTCTGTACCAGGGATTCAAAATGTATCTAATGCACTTGCTGCCTCAGCTATAGCTATTTGCCTTGATGAGCCTCCAGCCGGCATTGCAGAGGGCCTTTTGCGTTTTACAGGTATAAAAGGTCGCTTTATGGCAATTCGATTGCCGGAAGGTATTGTGATTATTGATGACACCTATAATGCCAACCCGCTGTCCTTGAAAGCGGCCTTTAATTCTATTGAAGATATGCTTCAAAAAGACGCAGGCAGGATAATCGTTGGGCTTGGCGAAATGATGGAACTGGGTGACCAAACGGTTACAGCTCATAAAGAGGCGGGTCGAAGTGTAGCTGAACTTAATCCTTTTCATTTTCTTGCAATGGGAAGACATGCAAATGAAATGATTCAGGGTGCACTCGAAGCAGGCATGCCTCAAAACAGAATGGAAATCGTTAAAACGCATGGAGAGATGATTCAAAGTATAAATGATAAAATGAGAGAGGGAGATTTAATCTACCTCAAGGGCTCAAGAAAAATCGAGATGGAAAAGGTGGTTGAAGGTCTAAAATCAATGACATCTCGATCTGAAGGCGTGAGCTAAGGAGACTGGAGCCATGGTTAAAGCAAAAAAGATACTTGTTGTGGATGACGAGAAGGGAATACGTTTCCTCCTCTTGGATTTCCTTTCAAGCGAAGGGTTCGATGTAAGGGTAGCAAAGGACGGACAGGAATCCCTTGAAATTTTGGAGAGAAGTAATTTCGACCTGGTAATTACAGATATCAATATGCCCGGAATGGATGGTATCTCAATGCTGAAAACCATGAAGAAGGCCGGACGTAAAGAAAAGGTTATACTTATGTCTGCCAGCCCTTTTGATGAAAAAAATTTAGAACCTGAAATTCCCTCTGTGGCAAAGCATCTTCACAAACCGTTCAAACTTGATGATTTTCTGGGAGTAGTGATTGATGCCATGGATAGCAAAATCAGCTTGTCTATGTAGAAAGCCTTTTGGCTGTCAGCTAAAAAAAGGTGACCCTGCTAATGCTTTATAAACTTATATATCTTTTTCATATTGATTTTTCATGGCTGAATGTTTTCAGGTATATAACCTTCAGAACGGTGCTCTCTACACTGACCTCGCTAATACTGTGTTTCCTTTTCGGATCCTGGGTGATAAAAAAACTTGGCTCAATGAAAGTAGGCCAGTTTATAAGAGATGACGGCCCCCCTGATCATAAACGCAAACAAGGTACCCCCACAATGGGAGGCCTCCTGATTCTTCCTTCCGTAATATTTTCCGTTTTTCTTTGGGCCGAGCCGATAAATATCTATATCTGGATCATCATATTTGTACTGCTCTCTTTTGGCGGTATCGGATTTGCGGACGATTACCTGAAGATGTCCAGGAAAAACAGCCATGGACTTACCGCTGCATCAAAATTCATGTTCCAGGTCCTTGTTTCATTTATTGTTGCCCTTGTACTTTACTTTTACCCCGATTTTGATCTGCACTTAAATGTTCCGTTTCTAAAAAACTTGTCTCCTGATCTTGGGCTCTGGTTTATTCCAGTAACCATTTTCATTATTGTCGGTACTTCTAATGCTGTTAATCTAACTGATGGACTTGATGGGCTTGCAATCAGCCCTTTGATTGTAGCCTTCGGCAGTTACCTGGCTTTTTCCTATCTCTCAGGACACATAAAAATATCCTCCTATCTGCAGATACCTTACCTTGCCGGATCAGGTGAAATATCAGTTGTCTGTGGAGCTCTGGCAGGTGCAGGGCTGGGATTCCTGTGGTACAACGCCTATCCTGCAGAGATCTTTATGGGGGATGTTGGATCGTTGCCACTTGGGGCGGTTTTAGGAACAGTCGCCATTATTACAAAACAGGAACTTGTGCTTATTCTTGTAGGCGGCCTATTTGTTTTTGAAGCGCTTTCTGTAATTTTTCAGGTTGTATATTTCAAGATGACACGCGGCCAGAGGATTTTCAAAATGGCACCCATTCATCATCATTTTGAATTAAAAGGGTGGCCGGAGCCGAAGGTAATCGTTCGTTTCTGGATAATCGCCATTGTTCTGGCATTACTTTCATTTGCCACACTTAAATTAAGATAAGTCGAATTAAGGCAGCTAATAAAAAAATGAAAAGTCTGAATATCAAACAAAAAATAAAAACATTGAATCCCCAGGGGAAAAGTAAATGAAAACATTACCAACCTTCGGAGGCATTCAATATACCAAATTCCTTATTGTGGGGCTGGGGATATCAGGCCTTTGGATGGCCCGGTTACTAGGTAAGAAAGGTGCTGAAATAACAGTAAGTGAACTGCGGCCTGAAACTGATCTGGATGCTGATCTTTGCAGGGAGATCAGGGATCTTGGAGCTAATCTGGAGACAGGAGGGCATAATGAGGATTCTTTTTTTAAAAGTCAAATGATCATAATCAGTCCAGGTGTTCCCCATGACAGTGAAATTCTTCTTAAGGCAAAAAAAAGAAATATCCCTGTAATTGGCGAATTGGAATTTGCAAGTCGCATGATTGATACACCAATCATTGCAGTGACCGGAACCAACGGGAAGTCAACTGTTACAGCTTTTTTAGGAAATTTACTCGAAAACGCAGGGCTTGAGGTCTTTGTAGGCGGTAATATCGGAACGCCTCTCGCTGCTTATGCTGCCAGTGAAAAAAAGGCAGATTACCTGGTTATAGAGGCAAGCAGCTTTCAATTGGATACGATCGAAACCTTCTGCCCTTTTGTTTCAGTCATTCTGAATATTTCTCCTGATCATTTGGACCGTTATCCCAGTTATGAAGCATATGTGCAATCCAAACTGAAAATATTTAAGAATCAGGTTCAAGGTCAATATGCCATATTTAATGATGAAGATGAAAATCTTCATTCTCAAAGACTGGATTCGGGAGTTTCTGTTTTACTTTACGGGAAGGAAAAGTCAAAAGGTCGGCATGCCTTTATCGAAAATGACAGAATCATAGCCTGCATTGATGAAGAGAAAAGCGAATCCTTTTCTCTCCGCTCCTTCAACCTGCCAGGACTCCATAACCTTGAAAATCTTCTGGCCGCAGTAATTGTTGGCCAGGTGCTTGAAATAGATATCTCAGTAATACAGAAAACCATTAACGAATTTAAAGGCCTGCAGAACAGACTTGAATATGTGGGGGAAATTAATGGGGTGATGTTTTATAACGATTCCAAGGCCACAAATATTGATTCGGCCGTAAGGGCTATTTCGAGTTTTGACCACCCCCTTGTTCTCATTGCCGGAGGGCGTCATAAGGGATCAGATTATGATCCACTTGTTGAAGCAGCGAATACTAATGTCAAAGCAGCTGTTTTAATCGGAGAAGCAAAGGAACTGCTGGCCGAATCATTTAAAGGGATTATCCCCTGCAAAACGGCTGATGATATGTTCAGAGCAGTATCAATGGCATTTTCTATGGCGAAACCGGGAGATATTGTGCTGCTGGCACCTGCATGTTCAAGTTTTGATATGTTTTCAGACTATTCTCAAAGAGGAATGGTTTACAGAACTGCTGTTGAGAGGCTGAGTCGTGGCTGAAAAAACAACAAAAAACCAGGGATATGATTTTCTCATCCTTATTCCGGCGCTATTGCTTGTTGCTCTGGGATTGGTAATTGTTTACAGCGCAAGTTCAAATCTGGCCGCTCATCGGTTAGGCGACAGCTATTTCTATCTGAAAAGACAGACCGTATTCTGTATGCTGGGAATTAGTCTTATGATTTGCGCAAAAAATATACCATGCATCATTTACTCCAAAATCGCATATCCCCTGCTTATTGTAAGTCTCTTTCTTCTGATTTTGCTCTTCTTTTCAGGATTAGGCCATGAAGTTAGCGGGGCCTGCAGATGGCTGCGATTCGGAGATTTAACATTTCAACCCTCTGAAATAGCAAAATTTTCTTTAGCTGTTTATATCGCATATTCCATGTCCAAAAAAGGTTCGAACATGGAATCATTTACCAAAGGTCTTTTACCCCATTTACTTGTAGCAGGCATCTTTATGAGCCTCATTGTTAATCAACCGGATCTGGGTACAGCTGTTATTATAGGATGCTGGGTCTTTATACTGATGTTTGTAGGTGGTGTTAAGATCATCCATCTTCTTCTGCTTTTTATACTTTCAATACCACTTGTTTTATGGCTTATCTGGCAGGCCAGTTACCGCATAGATAGATGCCTGGCATTCATAAATCCATGGAAGGACCCAACAGGAATCGGGTTTCAAATTGTCCATTCTTTTTTGGCATTTGGCTCAGGGGGTCTTTGGGGGCTTGGATTAGGCAATAGTAAACAAAAATTGTTTTACCTGCCCGAGCCACATACTGACTTTGCTTTGTCTATTGCCGGAGAAGAAATGGGTTTTCTGGGAATAACCTTTATTATCATGCTGTTCGGGGTACTTGTCATTCGTGGGATAAAGGTTGCTCTCAATGCCAGAGACCTTTACAGCACCTATTTGGCATTTGGTTTAATATGCTTTATTGCTCTTCAGGTCATTGTAAATATGGGTGTCGTTATGGGACTGCTTCCAACAAAAGGACTGGCACTGCCCTTCATAAGTTATGGAGGCACTTCTTTAGTAATGAATCTTATTTGCATAGGAATTTTACTGAACATATCATCAAAAACATGAATAAAGCTTATTTTAATTGAATATAATTTTATTAAGTAATATTACAACAAAAGTAAAGGACTAAATGGAAACCGGCTTATTATATTATACTGAATTTATAACAAATAAACCTTCTTTTACAGGTTATTTTATGATTCAGGTGTTTAAATGTTAGCTAACAGGCATCGTACTGATAAGAAGTCAAAACATCGTTTGGTCATAATTGCGGGTGGCGGGACCGGAGGGCACCTTTTCCCGGGAATAGCCATTGCGATTGAATTGAAAAAAAGATTTGAAGCCTCTGATATCCTTTTTGTCGTTGGACGCAAAAGGATGAATCAGGAGATATTGTTTAATTATGGATACAAATCGACCCATATTGATGTGGAAGGTTTAAAGGGGAGAGGTTGGCTTAATCTGTTTGCAGGGCTTTGGAAAATGCCAAAAAGTTTGATTCAGGCGATGATAATTATCAAAAAAAAATCACCCTGTATGGTTATCGGGATGGGAGGATATTCATCCGGGCCAATGTGTCTGGCTGCGAAATTAATGGGAATAAAGACAGCAGTACATGAACAAAACTCATATCCTGGAGTAACAAATCGGATATTATCAAGATTTGTGGACCGTGTATTTATCTCTTTTGAAGATAGCAAACCCTATTTAAAGTCCAGGGAAATTTTTTTAACAGGCAATCCTGTCCGAGATGAACTTTTATCAACCGAAATTATAAAACATAAAGGAAGGGAACAATTTACTATCCTGGTCATTGGCGGAAGTCAGGGTGCTAAAGCTATTAATGATGCCTTTGTAGATGCTTTATCAATCATAAAAAAAGCAGGAAGGAATCCTCATGTAATCCATCAAAGCGGTGCAATGGATTATGAACGCCTGACCAAGGAATATGGAAATAGAAATATTCATGGTGACATCATGCCCTTTATTAAAGACATGGCAACTGCATATAACCGCGCTGATATAGTAGTTAGCAGAGCAGGAGCAACGACAATCTTTGAACTGGCAGCAGTTGGCAGGCCCTCTGTTTTAATCCCATACCCTTACGCAACTAATAATCATCAGGAAATTAATGCCCGTTCACTTGTGCGGGCAGGCGGGGCTGAGATGATAAAACAGAAAGACTTAAATGGTGAAGTTCTGGCCAGAACTTTAATTAACTTTATGGATAATCCATCACTACTTCAAAACATGGGTAAGAATGCCAAAAAAATCGCAAGGCATGATGCTGCTAAATTAATAGTAGACAGGCTCTCCGAATTGGATCTTTGCAATTAAATGATCCGTATAATTTCATGAGCCTGATCTCGAAAAATGAATAATAAGAACAAGTTTTAATTAAGTTTAATAATGTTAATATAATTTGAGTATTTAAATGCGTTAATTGGAAAATTTCACGTTATGAAAAAATTAGGGAAAACAAAACATATTCATTTCGTTGGAATCGGCGGTATTGGTATGAGCGGAATAGCCGAGCTTCTGATCAATTTGGGATACAAAGTCAGCGGATCCGACCTGAAAACCACACCCGTTACAAGACGACTTGAGGCTATTGGCGCAAAGATTTATTCAGGCCACAAAAATGAGCACCTGGATTATGAAGAGACCGATGTAGTTGTCTATTCATCGGCTGTTGGACCGGACAATCCGGAAATCACTGAAGCAAGAAACCATTTTATCCCTGTAATACCAAGGGCAGAAATGCTGGCTGAGTTGATGCGCCTTAAATACGGTATTGCTGTAGCTGGCGCGCATGGCAAGACAACCACAACATCCATGGTAGCATCCATTCTGAACTCTGCAGATCTTGACCCTACAGTAGTGATCGGAGGCAGGCTCAACATATGGGGCGGTTCCAACGCCAAACTGGGCCAGGGAGATATCCTCCTTGCTGAAGCTGATGAAAGTGACGGGTCATTTCTCGCATTATCACCAACTTTAGCAGTAGTCACTAATATAGACTATGAGCATATAAATCACTACGGGAATATTCAGTCCATACGTGAGACTTTCACGAATTTCATCAATAAGGTCCCTTTTTACGGAACTGCGATATTATGTCTTGATAATGAAGAAATTCAAAGCATTATCCCATTACTCAATAAAAGGTATATAACCTACGGCATGACATCTCAGGCGAATCTGAGAGGAAAAAATCTTGAAAAGAATAAATCCGGGTTCAGCCTGGAGGTCCTTTACAACAACAATGCCTTAGGCCGTGTAACAGTAGGCCTGCCAGGGGAACACAACGCACTGAATGCGTTGGCTGCAATAGGAGTAGCACTTGAATTGGATCTTGATTTCGAGACTATCAGGAAAGGGCTTAAAGACCTGGGTGGTCTGGAGAGGCGTTTTCAAATTAAGGGAGAGCACAACGGTATCATCATACTTGATGATTACGGCCACCATCCTACTGAAATAGTAGCGACTCTCAAAACAGCAAAGGAATGCTGGCCGGAAAGACGTTTGATTGTAATCTTCCAGCCACACAGATATTCACGCACCAGGGATTTATACGATCGCTTTGTTATCAGTTTTAATGATGCAGATATCCTTATAATTGCACCTGTTTATGCCGCAGGGGAAAAGCCGATTGAAAATGTAAATTCTGAATGGCTGGCACAAGGGGCAAAGGAGCACGGACACAAAGAAGTAATACACTGCGCTAATCAGGAAGAAATACTGCATGTACTTTTATCAGTTGGGCTTCCAGGAGACCTTGTAATGACATTAGGTGCTGGAGATATTTACAGAGAAGGCGAAAATTTTCTGGAAAAGTTAAAATCTTTGCAAAGTTGACATGGCCACAGGATTCAAGGGATCGGAATTAGACGATGGACATAAAGCAAAAAGAATATTTGATCAGTATTGCCGGAGAAGAGATTCTCTTTGATTGTCCCATGTCGACATACACAACATTTGGTGTTGGTGGACAGGCAGAAGCCATTTGTAAAGTAAGAGATCTGGAAACCCTGAAAAAGCTCATTATATTTTTAAATACCGAACATATCCAATATGTTACTGTTGGCCGCGGAAGTAACATTCTTGTAAAAGATGAGGGTATTGATGGTGTTGTGATCCGCCTGCAAGGGTCATTAGCTTCTATGGAGGTAAAAGACCGGATCAACTCAATTGTAATAGCAGGAGGTGGATTGCTCCTTTCCGAACTCCTTGTGCATTGTCGTGATTCCGGGTTGGGCGGTATTGAATTCCTTGCCGGGATACCCGGCACAGTGGGCGGCGCCGTAGTAATGAATGCAGGAGCTTTTGGAAAAGAAATCGGATCCTTTGTCCGGGAAGTACATATCATTACAAAGACAGGCGACCTGAAAAAAATTGGGCCTCCTCATCTTGAATTCTATTACAGGCATTTCAAGGTGGAAAAAGGTGCAGTGATTGCCCGTGTCTGCTTAAAGCTGATCAGGAAGGAAAAAAAACTCGTTGAAAAAGAAACCTGTGAGTTCCTTAAAAAAAGAAAGGGATACCAGCCGAACTATCCCAGCGCAGGATCTGTTTTCAGGAATCCTCCCAATGATTTTGCAGGGAGACTGATTGAAAATGCAGGACTAAAGGGTAAAAGAATAGGCGGAGCTATGATCTCCGACAAGCACGCTAACTTTATTGTTAATGCTGGTGGAGCAAAAGCAAAAGATATTCTTGATCTGCTTCATCTTGCCCAGAAGAGTGTAAAGGAAAAGACAGGCATTGAACTGGAGCCCGAAATAGAGATTATCGGGGAATGAAAAATGAAAAGAAAGCCTTCTAAGAATAGGAAGCCCAACAGGGGTAAAATTATTAAACGCATCGGGAGCGGGGTAATAAAGGTGTTCTTACTTTTTTCATTTATCTCAATAGTAAGTTTATTTTTTCTATCTGTTTATTATTACCTGCTGGAATCCCCTTACATCAAATTGGAGCAGATAGCCGTAGAGGGAATTGAAGGAGAAATAAGAGATGAAGTGATCCGGGCATGCAATCTGCATTCAGGTCTTAGCCTGGTCGCTCTCAACTTATACGAATTGAAGCAAAAAATTGAAAAGCATCCATGGATCAAATCAGCCCGATTAGAAAGACAATTTCCGCACACCTTGCTTCTGAAGGCTGAAAAAGAAATCCCGTATGCACTGGTACTCATGGATAGGATTTATTGTATGAATCGTGAGGGCAAAATATTCACTGAGGCTAACGAAATAAAAATGTTAGATTTTCCCGTTATTACAGGTTGTCATAAAGATACACCGGAAAGCAGAAACCAAATGAACAGGGCTTTTCATATTATGAATATGTTGGCTTCTGAAGAACCGCCATGGACTCTGGAAAATCTTTCGGAAATCCATATAAATGAAAATGAAAGCATGTCGATTTATTTTAAGCATATTCATGCGGAAATAGTATTAAATGGCGATAAACTTGCAAGCAAAATAGCAGGCTTGAGGAAAGTTGCAGGGCATCTGATTCAGACAGATCGGATTGACAGTGTAAACCGCATTAATCTTGACGCCATGGATGGTGCCGTTGTGTCTTTTAAGAGGAGCTAATATATGCCCTGGAGGCCTATTTCTGAGCAATGATTTCTGCAATTTCAAAATTCAATTCATGAATGAGGTAAAGCTGGATGTCTGGAAAGATTGTTGTCGGTCTTGATATAGGAACTACAAAAATATGTGCCGTAGTCGGCGAAGTCCGGCCTGAAGGCATTGAAATTATCGGTATGGGGAGCCATCCTTCCGAAGGTCTTAGAAAAGGGGTTGTTATAAATATCGATAATACAGTTAATTCCATAAAAGAAGCTGTTGAAGAAGCCGAAACCATGGCCGGATGCGAGATCACAGCTGCCTATACTGGAATTGCAGGAGGTCATATCAAGGGATTTAATTTCCCGGGAGTAATTGGCCTGAAAGAGAAGGAGGTCACCAAAAAAGATATAGAGCGCGTCATTGAAGCAGCAAGTGCAGTAGCTATTCCGATGGATCGGGAAGTAATTCACACATTGGTCCAGGAATTTATAGTGGATGAGCAGGATGGGATACTTGATCCTCTTGGCATGTCGGGGACTCGTCTTGAGGCAAAGGTTCACATTGTGACGGGATCAGTTACATCTGCCCAGAATATAATAAAATGTGCAAACAGGGCAGGGTTAGATGTTTGCGATATTATTCTTCAGCCCCTTGCATCCAGTGAAGCAGTGCTTTCCAAAGAAGAACGGAATCTTGGCACAGCTCTTATCGACTTTGGTGGTGGTACAACAGACATGGTAGTGTTTTCGAGAGGAACAATAAAACACACATCGGTCCTCGCATTGGGTGGTGATAATCTCACTTACGACATTGCTGTAGGCCTTAAAACACCACAAATTGAAGCAGAAAAAATAAAGATCAAATACGGTTGTGCATTATCTTCACTAATAGGCAAAGATGACAAAATTGAGGTCCCGGGTGTAGGGGGAAGAAAAGCGAGAAGTTTGTCACGCCATATCCTGGGAGAAATTATTGAACCCAGAATAGAGGAAATATTTTTTCTTGTGTATCGAGAACTTGAACATTCAGGTTTTGAAAATAAAATTACCTCAGGAGTAGTAATAACAGGTGGATCAGCTGAATTGCGCGGAGTAACTGAAATGGCCGAACAGATATTCAACACTCCAGCACGCGTGGGATACCCCCAGGGAATTACCGGATTGGTGGAAGTTGTAAATCAACCCATGTATGCAACCGCAGTAGGTCTTGTCATATACGGAGCCAAGACAAACAAAAAGAATCAGAAATTCAGGATAAGGGATGCAAATATTTTTAACCGCGTCATGGGGAGGATGAAAAAATGGTTTAAGGATATCGTCTAACTCGTTTTTATTAGCTGTTTGCAAAAGCGCATTAATAAAATTGAATCATAAAAGGATTTGAAACAAAAAAGGAGGGACATTATGAAGTTCGAATTTGTGGACGAAAATGAAAAGGGAAAATACAGTGCCAAAATAAAAGTAGTTGGTGTAGGAGGAGCAGGAGGCAATGCAATAAACAATATGATTGCTTCTAAACTGAAAGGAGTGGATTTTATTGTTGCAAACACAGACTGTCAGGCGATTGAGCGCTCTACATGCTCCAACAGAATACAGCTCGGACCAACCGTCACGATGGGGCTGGGCGCTGGTGCTGATCCGGAAATTGGAAGCCAATCAGCCGAAGAAAGCATCAATGAAATCCGAGAATCCCTGGGGCGTCCGGATATGGTGTTTATTACCGCAGGTATGGGTGGTGGAACAGGTACTGGCGCCAGCCCTACTATCGCAAGGGAGTGCAAGGGAAGCGGAGCTCTGACCGTGGCTGTTGTTACCAAACCCTTTAAATTTGAGGGAGAAAAGAGAATGAAGAGGGCCATGATGGGGATTGAAAGGCTCAAGGAAGAAGTTGACAGCCTGATCATTATTCCTAATGAACGCCTCAAAAACCTCAACAACTCAAACATTACTTTCAAGGAACTCATGTCCAAGGCTGACGATGTACTGCTTCAGGCTGTTAGAGGCATATCCGATTTGATGTTAAGCAGCGGATTCATTAATCTTGACTTTGCAGACGTAAAAAAGGTTATGGGTCAGATGGGTACCGCAATAATGGGAATGGGAAGAGCCAGCGGAGAAAACAGAACTGCGGAAGCAGCACAAATGGCAATTAACAGTCCTCTTCTGGAGGATATATCAATCAATGGAGCAAAAGGCCTCCTGATGAACATAATCGGCAGATCTGATATGACAATGGATGAAATTGATGCAGCCTCAAATTTTATAAAGGAACAGGTGAACGAAGATGCTGAAATATTCTGGGGAGTGGCCTTTGATGACACAATTGAAGACGAGGTTCAGGTGACAATTATCGCCACTGGTATTGAAGATAATATAGATATTCGCGATAAACCCCTCAAGCATCGCTATAGTCATAATTCCGATGATAGTGATTACGATTCTGAACACAGCAACGTAGTTAACCTGAGAAATTTAAGTCGTGAAGAGGCAGAAGAAAACTGGGCCGTTAGATTTAATGGTATGAATCTTGACCCTGATACACTTGATACACCGACATATCAGAGGCAAAATCTGGGACTTTCATCGTCGCAGACTGAAGATATTAACTATAAAGCTCAGAGTAATAAGGGGAAAAGGGGTATACTTAGTAGATTCGGCTTTACTGATAACCTGGATTATCCTACATTTCTTAGAGCAAAAGCGGATTAATAAATTTTTAGATTAAACTAACCGAAAAAGACGATAGGATTGCCTGATGGCAATCAAAAGATTTTAATGTCCAGCAATATTATTTCCCTTTATCGAGCCAGGCTGGCTAAAGAAAAAGGTGTTATTACAAAAGATCGGGGAGGAAGGCTGTCAATTGCTCTAGCTTACCCCAACCATTATCGCCTGGGCATGTCTAACCTGGGTTTTCATATTGTCTATCGTCTACTCAACAGTAGGTCTGATGTTGTTGCGGAGCGTGTTTTTCTGCCTGACGGTCAAGAAATGTCCCTCTACCGGAAGGCAGGGAAACCTCTCCTTTCAATGGAATCACAAACACCTCTTGAAAATTTTGACCTTATAGCTTTCTCAATATCATTTGAAAATGACTACCCGAACATCCTTAAAATCCTTGAAATGGGAAAAATTCCAGCCCTTGCCGTTGAAAGAACGACATCATATCCCTTTGTCATGGCAGGAGGAATAACAACCTTCTTAAATCCTGAACCCTTAGCCCACTTTATTGACTTCTTTCTGCTTGGTGAGGCGGAATCCAATTTGGATGCGTTTTTGGACATTTTTTCTGAGCTCAAAGATTCATCTGCCGAAAAACTTGAAGCGAAAAAGATCCTTGCTAAAAATGTTCAATCTTTGTATGTTCCCTCCTTTTATAAACATGAATATTATAGTGACGGCACTCTCAAAGCCGTCTTCCCTACACAGGCATGTGTTCCGGAAAAAATATTATCTGCCCGGTCAAAACCAGAAGCATTCATAAATCAAAAAGCTCCTATATCAGCTATAACTTCACCGGATACTGAATTTGGTGCTAAAATACTTATAGAATTAGGTAGAGGATGCGGTCATTCCTGCCGATTTTGTGCGGCAGGATTTGTTTATCGTCCTCCAAGGGCCTATATGGAAACCCGCCTTCGCACAACTATTGATGAATCCATGGAAAGCTGCAATCAGTTAGGATTGATAGCGGCTGCGGTCTCTGATATACCTGGCATAAATAAATTAACGCGGTTGATTCTTGAAAAAGGAGGCCGGTTTTCTGTCTCTTCATTAAGAGCCGACGGTCTTACACCAGAACTTCTCAATAATCTCAAAGATTCCGGACAAAAAACCCTGTCCATAGCACCTGAAGCAGGTTCGGAAAGGCTGCGCAGGGTAATAAACAAGCACCTCACAACAGACCAGATTATAAACGCTGTTCGTCTTATATCCCACACAGAAGACTTTTCTCTCAGACTTTACTTTCTAATCGGCATCCCCACTGAAACCAATGAAGATGTATCGGAACTTCTGGAACTTGTAAAAATTATCAAGCACAATATGATAAAAGAATCTGCACATCGAGGCAGAATAGGGCAAATAAAACTGAGCATAAACTGTTTTGTTCCAAAAGCCTTTACCCCGTTTCAATGGTTTCCCATGGATCATTTTAATTCCCTCAAAGAAAAACAGAAGTGGTTGAACAGGGCATTATTAAAAAAAGGAGGGGTAAAAGCAGGCTTTGATGTCCCAAAATGGGCATACATACAAACATTACTTTCAATGGGAGATAGAAGGGTTGGCTCAATACTGCATTCAGCACATAAATCAGACGGAGATTGGGCAAAGGCGTTTCGGTATTCCAGTGTTAATCCTGACTTCTATGTATATCGTCCTAAAGGCCATGATGAAATCCTGCCATGGGATTTTATTGATCATGGTATTAAAAAAGAACATCTTATTAATGAATACAAAATGGCGGTTCAGGGTAAAGAATCAGATACCTGCAAGGTTGGTGAATGTTATCGGTGCGGAGTCTGCCTGAAATGAAAGCAATGAAATAATGTAATGCTCAATGACACTGCTTTTCGACTTTTCCCAGGACACTGATATTGCTAATGTCAGAATACTGGCAATGCATGAATGGCGATAAAAGAATCATAAACCGATGATTCGCTTTATATTTTTTGCCAGGATCAATTCTTTATCATTACTTCCGATATTCAAAGACTCAATTTTATTAAGTTCGTTTTTCATTGTGCCAAATGGAATGTCTGAACCGAAGATTATCCTTTCAGGACCTATCTTATGAATAAACTCGAGTATGGTATTCTGGCTTGCAAGAGCGGTATCAAAAAACACATCCTCATCGTCCTTGAAGCTACTGAGAAACTCCAAAGGGTCCCCTCCCAGCATACCCATGTGAGGTATGATAATTTTCAGGTTTTTTGCCTTCTTTACAAAGGACTCAGTAAATGCAAGTTCTTCCTCCATAATTATTGGCAGGTTAATGGGCTGGGATTCTTCAATAAATGAATTCAGACGTGGATCTTCTAAAACATCATAGTTTGAAGAACAATCCTGAACCCCACGCGTCCAATGCCACTTTGCGCCGTAATACCCTTTTCCTAATGGAATTGATCTAAGATCATCGGGGATATAATAATAGGGAATAAACTTATCCACCCTCATTGATTCCTTCAAAATATCCTCATTTATCGCCTCATCATCAATGGCTTTTGAAGGAAACGGAAAAATGACAACTCTGTCAACACCGCACAATTGGGACTGCCGCAGGAGCTCTTCTGTTGTCACCGTCATGAAAAGTGTTACAGAAGGCCCCCAGTGAGTATGAGAATCAATAATTTCCATATCAAATCTCTATCTTGTCTTCCAGGCACATAACATATGCGTTAGATATTTACGGGTTGAAAAGCCTTTCAATTTCAGAAATTTTTCGAGCGAATCCCGATTGTGATCCTTTTCCCTTCCCTTGTGTACTTCCGCCGCTATCTGAGAAACCCTGTTCAAATAGGATTCAGGACATTTGTATAATATCTCGTATTCAGACCCTTCACAATCAAGCTTCATAAAGTCGCATCTATCAAGTTTATTTTCATCAAATATCTCCGCCAAAGTAACGCATGAAACTTGAATTGTCTGATCCTGAGGCCCTTGATGATCTAATATCGTGGCAGATGTTGAAAGGGAATCAATTGTATCATAGTACAGCGAAAGTTGCCCTGAATGGCTGTAGACCGCATATTTAAAACATCGTATATTACATTCCCTGTTCAGATCCATATTATTAATAAGTTGTCTGAAGTTTATATCGATGGGTTCATATGAATATATATTTGCCCCGGGGAATCGATCCGCAGCAAACAATGAGAAAAAACCTGCGTTCGCCCCTATATCAATAACTGTTGGCCCATCAGGTACACTTAGCCCCAATGCTCTCGTATAACACTCTTCCATGAAGATATCCTTGAATTCAGGCAGCAACCTTCTTGGAACCTCAACAGCAATCCTCTTCCTTGTTCTGAATAAAAGAGGATCCCTGGAAGTCAACCCGAATTTTACTGCAAAATGTAACCACCAGTTTGATATATTCCTGAATAGACGAACATATCTCATCATAATCTTTTACCTTGCCTAAAAATTATAGGGCCGCGATTCAGCCTCACAACCATAAAAACCTGTTATTTCGTCTCCAAGCGATTCAAGATACTCGATCAGCTCTTTTTCGCTTTCAAAATTCAGGACACTGACACTGCCGGTTAACTTTTTATTATCTTTAATATTGCAATCATTAGACATCATCCTGTGAAATTCATCTGGATTATTATTATACTTTTCGGCCAGTTCAACCTCACTGATTACCTTACCGCTAATACCGTATCCATCAAAGTAGATGTAATACTTCATTAAATCCCTCCTGGCGTTAAATAATTAAGTCCATGTTTAAACAAGACGATAAATTCTTTCCGGATCTGCTATGAATCCGAAACTAAAAAGAATGATTTTTAACAGGATCAGTATAATCTGCCGGGGACATTCAGTTTAATAAAGGCACCTAAAGTCTTATAAAATAAATATACCACCTTGACATATCATTTTCACAGGTATATCATTTTAAACGTCATCCAGCTTTAACACCTACATAAAAAACCATGTGACGGCTGAAGGCCTCCGAAGGTTATACTTTAAAAAAACAGAGCTTTGGATGGCATACAGAAGGCAGAATCAGTACAGTAATGGTTCTGCCTTTCTTAACCAGGCTGTATGGATAAAACAGTCAAGCCGTTAAAAGGATATGCCCTTACTTTCTGCCAAGGTCCAGGGACCTGTTGCATGCTGCATCTATTGCCCTGCGGACTATACTCTCAAGACCCATCTGTTCAAATATTGACAGACCCGCAGAAGTAGTTCCCCCGGGAGAAGTTACCATCTCTCTTAGTCCTGATAGAGAAAGATCTGAATTTTTTGCCAGACAGGCCGAGCCCAGAAGGGTCTGAACAACAAGACGCTGTGATACATGCCTATCCAGACCCAATTCTACGCCTGATTCAACCATGCACTCCATGATCCTGAAAACAAATCCAGGTCCGCTCCCAGATAAAGCCGTAACAGCATTCATCATTGATTCATCTACCTCTACGGTCTCTCCGACGGCACCAAAAATCTTTATTGCTATTCTCATATCTTCCGGCTTAACATTCCCGCCCGCCGACAATGCACTTATCCCCTTTTGCACAAGTGCCGGAGTATTGGGCATCACCCTGATAACAGACATATTCCTGCCTAACAGAGACTCTATCATTTCAATTGTAATCCCCGCTGCTATTGAGATAATCAGATGATGTTCATTGACATGCATTTTTATTTCATCCAGAGCTGCCTGCATATTCTGAGGTTTTACACAAAGCAGTACAATTGAACAGCTCTTCATGATCTCAGCAATTGAATTGCAGCGATTCAGGCCGAAAAAATCTAATGCCCTTTTTAAGGATTTATCATCTTTATCAAATGCAAACAACTGTTGTTTGCTAAAAAGTTTGCTTTGAATCATTCCTTTTATCAAGGCGGTACCCATATTACCTGAGCCAATAAAACCTATGCATTGATTTTCCGACATATCAACCTCCTTTTTTCTTTACCACTGAAAAAATATATCACCATAAATATTTTGATCCAATAATAAAATCGCACTTGATAATTCTTTTCTAATTCATTAAATTTCAGCTTTATCTAACTTCAAACAACTCGCTGGCAGACAGAGGGATTATATAAAAGGATGCGTTTTGAAAATCTGACATAAATTGTCAAAAGCATACAGGAGAATAAAGTAAGAATGCCTTTTAATGCAGTTAAAATGAAAGACTGGCAGATCTCAGAGATCGCTGAAAAAAATATGCCATCACCGGATGAATGGCGTGAAAAACTTGATCTTAAAAATGATGAAATACTCCCTTTTGGAAGGATTTGCAAACTCAACTTCATGAAGATTCTGGAAAGGCTCAAAAATAGAGATGATGGAAAATATATTGAAGTGACCGCCATAACACCGACTCCCCTTGGTGAAGGAAAAACAACTACTTCCTGCGGGCTATTGCAGGGTATGGGAAAACTTGGATTGAACGTCGGCGGCGCTCTCAGGCAATCTTCAGGCGGGCCGACCATGAATATAAAGGGAGCTGCATCAGGAGGAGGCAATGCTCTCCTTATCCCCATGACTGAAATCTCTATGGGTCTGACAGGTGATATAAACGATATTATGAATGCCCATAATCTGGCTATGGTTGCGCTTACCGCGCGTATGCAGCACGAACGCAATTACAGCGATGAACAGCTGCAGAGACTGAGCGGGATGAAACGGCTTGATATCAATCCCACGCGCGTTGAAATGGGCTGGGTTATAGATTTCTGCGCACAGAGCCTGAGAAATATTGTAATAGGATTAGGTGCAAAACACGATGGCTTTACAATGCAGTCAAAGTTTGGCATTGCAGGTTCTTCAGAGCTAATGGCGATTCTCTCCATTGTCATGGACCTTGTTGACTTGCGAAAACGCCTTGACGAGATAACCATTGCTTTTGACAAAAACGGCAAGCCGGTCACTACAGGAGATCTTGAAGTCGGAGGTGCGATGGCTGCCTGGATGCGTAATACAATCAATCCCACCCTTGTCAGCACTGCCGAATACCAACCCTGCATGCTGCACGCCGGCCCGTTCGCAAATATTGCGGTTGGTCAATCCTCAATCATTGCAGACCGAATAGGATTGAAAATGTTTGACTATCACATCACCGAAAGCGGTTTTGCGGCTGATGTCGGTTTCGAAAAGTTCTGGAATGTAAAGTGCCGCAACAGCGGTTTAAGACCGAATGTTTCCGTCCTGACAACAACAATTCGTGCTCTCAAGATGCATGGCGGTGGCCCTAAAGTCGTTTCCGGTCTTGCATTGCCCGAAGAATATATCAAAGAAGACCTGAACCTGCTTGAAAAAGGTCTTGAAAATATGATCCACCATATAAACACAATCCGCAAATCAGGCATTAACCCGGTTGTCTGTATTAATTGTTTTCATACCGATACAAAAGATGAAATCGCAATGGTCAAAAGGGTTGCTGAAGCTGCCGGAGCGCGCTGCGCCAAATCAACACACTGGGCTGATGGAGGTGAAGGGGCTATTGAATTGGCGGAGGCTGTTCTTGATGCATGCCACGAAGGAAACGATTTTCACTTTTTGTATCCAATGGGGATGAAACTGCGTGAGCGTGTGGATCTGATCGCAAGAGAAGTATACGGCGCCGATGGCGTTACATGGAGGCCTGCTGCCGAAGCCAAGGCCAAAATGCTTGAAAGCGATCCTAAATATAATGATTATTCCACGGTAATGGTAAAGACCCATTTGAGTCTGACACATGATCCTGAATTAAAGGGAGTACCTAAAGGATGGGTACTTCCAATACAGGATGTCCTGATTTATTCAGGTGCAAGGTTCCTGTGTCCCTGTGCCGAAACCATAAGTCTCATGCCGGGAACCGGCTCAAATCCTTCTTTCAGAAGGATAGATATTGATACCATGTCAGGCAATGTCAAAGGGTTATTTTAAAAAGATTTTAAGGCATAAAATTAGGACTACTTGATTCCGGCGACTGCCTGCGCAATATTAAAACAAAAGCCTCCTATCTTTTCAAACGATGTAAGCATATCAACAAATACAAGGCCTGTATCAACTGTGCAGGCACCAGTCTGGAGACGTGCAATGTGGCCTGCCTTCATTTCCTCTTTCATTCTGTTCACATTTTCCTCAATAGTCTGTGTCATGGACATGACTCCCCTGTCCTCATCCTTTATTGAGCTTAAAACAATGCTTATAAAACGCCTCACCTCTGTAGAGATTTCCTCGTAGTCTGCCATTGCAAAGTCTGATAAAGATAGATTTTCATCAATAAGCCTTTCAATCAACCCAGCAATGTCTTCTATTTCATCTCCTATCCTCTCCCAGTTATTTGTCATTCGCATTAAGGATGCCACTTCCTGGGATTCTTCCTCTGTTATGTTTTCCTGAGTCACCCTTACGAGAAAATGAGTTATCTCTCTTTGAAGGTGATCAATGGCATCTTCCCTTTTTTTCCATTTGGACAATTCTTTCAGCTTACGGTCATTAACTGACCTTATGACATCGTCAAACATTATCTCAACGGTCTGTCCCATTCTCATGATCTCAGCCCTGGCCTGGCCAATAGCAACCGAAGGTGTGTCTACATACTTGGAATCAATAAATTTTATCTCGTGTATTTCTTCCATTTCTGCGTCCTCTTTCTTTTGGATCGTCAGCCAGGTGGATATCCTTATTAAATATGGAAAAACCACGAGAAAGAATACGGCATTCACAAAGTTGAATATTGTATGGGAATTTGCAATATATCTGGCTATATTTGGGCTTTCACCATTTACTAGGAGATCTGGAGAGCCAATGTTAAGAATTGATCCGGTAAACCATGTAACTATATTTAAAAATAGTGGAAAAATAAGGATGATGTTAATAACTCCGATTACATTAAAAAAAGTATTGGCCCTCGCCGTGCGCCGTGCATTAACGCTCGCCCCTATTGAGGCAAGCTCAGCGGTGATTGTTGTTCCTATGTTATCCCCCAGTATCATGGCCACACTTGCCTCAAATCCCAGCAAACCCTGGCTGGCAATGGCCATGGTAATGCCAACTGTGGCGCTTGAACTCTGGATGACAACGGTAAGCACTGTTCCCGAGAGCACACATAAAAGAATTCCAACTATATTGTCTGCATTAAAGCGTGTAAAAAATTCAATAAAGGCCGGATCATGTTTTAAAGGTGAAAAACCAGCCTTCATAGTAGCAAGCCCAAAAAACACAAGACCAAATCCCAGCAAAACATCTCCAACATAAATCCATTTTCGGCGACCCAAAAAAAATTTCAATAGCACACCGCCGGCAATAGCAGGAAGAGCATATTCCGTAATCTCGAATGCTATTAACTGGGCGGTAACCGTGGTTCCTATGTTAGCACCCAGAGTTACTCCAACCGCCTGAGCCAGAGTCATAAGACCGGCATCTACGAAGCTTACCAGCATCACGGTTGTTGCACTTGAACTTTGAATTATGCTGGTTACAAAGGCACCCATTGCACAACCGATAAACCGGTTGCTGGAAACCATGCCCAATATTTGACGGATTTTTTTTCCTGCAACCTTCTGCAGTCCCTCCGACATGATCTTCATGCCGAACAGAAATATCCCTAAACCGCCTAAGGTCTGAAAAATAATTGAAGTCATTTCTTTATAATAGATTAATCCGGTAGTTTATATGAACTGGTATTTTTTGAAAAAAAAGGGACCACACGTCTAAAATATTATAAGACGAAATGATCCCTTTTGCAAATGATACGAGAATGGTCAAGACCTCTTGGCCTCCTCGGTAGGTGTTAGCACGTCACCTTAAATATCATGGAAGCACCGGTATCTCCTGCTGCGCAACCTGCCCAGAGACCATAGCCGCCACCGAGCATAACCAATTCCTCGAGGAGTTCGACAATATTTCTGCCTGCAGTGGGACCCTGGGGGTGACCATAAATCAGGGAGTTTCCATAATTGTTCATTTTCATAACATCAATGCCCAATTTTTTGGCCATGTTGATATCATTGATGGCAAACGGCTGGTGGGATTTCCAGGCCTTTATATCTCCAACTTTCAGCCCTGCATTTTTCAGAGCCATCTCTGCAGCAGGTGTCGGGGCTGCCGCCATAAAACCAGGCCTGGCCCTTGAAAAACCATAAGAGAGAATCTGGATTTCAACTTTGGGATCCTTGCTCAGCTCTTTGGCCCTGTCCTGGGTAGTAATGATAAGACCGCAGTTTCCGTCCGCAGGAAATGTCTGGGCACCAAAGGTATGGATGCCTCCCGGCTCAGCGACCTTTAATTTTGCCAGGCCCTCCGCAGTTGTGGGCGTCACGCCCTCATCTGCATCAAACATAACAGTTTTTTTCTTTGAAACCCTGACTTCGCAGGGGAACATATACCTTTTCTGAAAGGCCCTGTCATTTGCCAGGGCGTCCTGGTACTGTTCATATCTCCTTAAAGTAACGGCGTCCGACTCTTCTCTTGTTGCCCCGATTTCTTTGGCAACATTTTCAGCTGTCTGGATCATCTTCAGACCGACATTCGGATCGCCGTTAAAATTATCCATCATCCAGTTTTCTGATTCCACCTCTCCACCAGGGCCAAGGGGCTGGGGCCAGATGGTATGAGGGCCATTGGAAGCACGGTCAGACATCAATGCAAATGCCGTGTTATATGAGCCGGCCTCTATGTTTAGTGCGGCGAGGTGGATAGCGGTAGTTGAAGTGGTACATGCCTGGTTGACCATTAAACCGGGTACGTCTTTCTTGTTATCAAGCAGCATGGCGGCCGCCCAGTTGTGACTGTAAAACATATGGTGCTGTGCAATGGTAGTTCCATAGTATATATAGTCCAAAATGGTAGGATCGTAGCCCTTGCTTAAAAACCATCTTCTTGCAGTCTTTGCGCCCAGTTCAATTGAATTTTCATTCTGCAGGGTTCCCTGCCAGCGTGCGAATGGGCTGGAATAGTAGCCATTGTAAGGTATAAAAGCTTTGCTTAACATGTAATTTTCTCCTTTAGGTAAATTAACTTGATTAAATTTAGCTAATTCATTGAATTGGCTTGCAAGCCAATTCAATGAATTAAATCAACAAACCCCTTTATGAATAAGGAACACACCATTTCAGGTAATAAAATGATGTATTCCTATTATGTGCTGCCGATTATTGTGAATCAGCCCATTTACCATATTTTTCCCTGAGAATCCTGTGAAGTATCTTGCCTGTGCCTGTCCTCGGCATATCCTCATCTTTTATAAAGTCAATGGTCTTGGGCACCTTGAAACCTGCAAGCTTGGCGCGTGAGGCCTTTTTTATCTCATTGGCCAGATCATCACTCGCTGTGAAGCCTTCATTAAGCACGATAACGGCCTTGATGGACTCGCCCCACTTTTCATCCGGAATACCGATCACTGCGAGATCCTTGACAGCCTCGTGAGCGCCTACAGCGTCTTCAATCTCTGATGGATAGACATTCTCACCACCGGTAATGATCATGTTGGCCTTTCTGTCTACGAGTGTATAATAGCCATCCTCATCCATCTTAACCATATCTCCCGCTGATGACCACTCGCCGAAAAATGCCTCTTTGCTCTTTTCAGGCTCATTAAGATATTTTGTAAAGATCATTGGGGTACGGTAATACAATTCTCCGACCTCACCCTGGGGCACAGGATTCCTTTCCTCGTCCAGAATCTTGATCCGATCTGTTCCGAATATCTCTTTACCAATAGATCCAAGCTTTTTGAACTGGTCTTCAGGTCTGAGAAGTGTCACAAGCCCGCCTTCCGTTGTTCCATAAGCCTCCCAGAGTTCTGCATTCTTGAAATACTCCATAATCGCGAGCTTAAGGTCCTTTCTTGCAGGCGCAGAAGAGATAAGAAGCTGTCTCATTGAAGATACGTCAATATTGTTTTTGACATCATCCGGCAGTCCGAGCATCATTATATAATGGGTCGGAACCAGTGAGGTAAAAGTGATATTGTATTTGTCAATTGTGCGCAGCAGGTTCTCGGGATCAAAGCTTACCATGTTATAGACAAACACGGGAGCGGAGACCAGGGTATAGGGAAATGAATAGAAGATAGAATTAACATGGCACATTGGCATGACCAGCATAACCTTGTCAGTAGGCCTCAGACCCATATTAATATCATTAAGGTAGTACTGAGCCATATAGCTTTCATGGGTCTTCATAACCCCTTTGGGCCTGCCTGTTGTCCCTGATGTATACATGATGGTCCAGAAATCAGCGCTGTCCACTATCTCTTCAGGCTCATCAGGAGATGCATTGGCCAGGAAATCCTCATAACCTATATACCCATCAGGTACCGGTCCATCTCCCATATAGATATATGCATCTTTTGGAACGGGCAGTTTGTCCTTGATCCCGTTGATCATCTCTACAAAAGGCTCCTCAACAATAAAGGCCTTTGCTTTACAATGGTTTGTAATATATTCGATGTCCGGAGCAGCCAATCTGAACATAATGGGAACAACCATCTGTCCTCCCTTGGCGCATCCGGCGTAAATATCCATCCATTCACCGCGGTTATAGGCAAGTACTGCAAAGGGTTCCTGATAGCCTACTCCAATATCTTTCAGGCCATTTGCAACCCGGCATGACCTCTCATTCCATTCCTTGAATGTGTATTCTTTATTCAGGTCCTGCCATCCCAGTTTATCAGGATAATTAAATGCATTCATTTTTACAAGTGTACCTGCATTTGTCCATTTACTTATGGTCATTTTTCAACCTCCATATTGTTATTATTAAGGCTTGTTAACATTCCTTTTTTAAATTATGCAGTCATCTTACATATTGATTAAGATCAAAATGTTACTTTAAAACATTAAGAACTCAACTATTCCATTGACTGCGCCACAATCTCAGTAATATCCATAATCTTTAACTTACCCCTTTCATCCTTGGGTATAAGCTTAAAGCCCTTTCTCAGATTATCCTTGCAGGCCGCACAACCGGAGACAATGATTTCAGCTCCGACTGCCAGTGCATCTCTAACCCGCTCTGCTGCCATCTTTACGGACAGCTCAGGGTCAAAGGCCACAACATTACCGCCGCCACCGCAGCAACGCGCAAACTGTCTGTTCCTGGCCATTTCCACAAATTCAAGGCCGGGTATGGCCTTTAAAATATCCCTCGGCTCTTCATAGACATTGCATGCCCTTCCAAGGTCGCAGGGGTCATGATATGTCACTTTTTTGCCCAGATTTCCCGTAAACTTGATTTTACCTTCCTTAATCATTTTACCAAGATAATGCACTGAATGGTTAACTTCTAAGCCCAGATCCCCGATCTCGGAATAAATCTTTTTAAAGGTCTTATAACAGCCCGCACATGGGGTAACAAGCTCTTTGGCCCCTGTTGCCTTTATCCTTTCAATCGTCTTTTTAGCATGGGGCTCAAATTCATCAGAACCCATGAGGAACAGCGGAAAGCCGCAACAGCCTTCTTCGGTTGCAAAGGCAGTGTAATCCACACCGGCTGCATCAAGCGGTTTGATAAGGCTCGGGACCATCTTCATGTCAAGATAACTCGGGACACAACCCATAAACAGGAGTGTTTCCGCTTGGGGTTTTAGTTCTCCCGCCTTAACCTTTTCTTTTAGGGCAGGTGGATAAATATCAATCCTGTCATCTTTGGCGCTTGCATAGACATTCCCCGTTTTGGTGATACTATCCTGGACCGCAAGCTCGGCTTCCGGGACAAATCCCGCCTTGTAAAGTTTCTTTCTTGCCCCCTCGACGATTTCATCCACTTTGATCTGGGCAGGACAGAAATATGTACATGCCCCGCATGTCGTACAACTGTAAAAGGCATCTGCCAGTTCAATTGTCGGTTCGATGGTGCCGTTCAACAGGTTAAAGGCAAGGATATTCCTTCCACGGGCATTTCTTGATTCCCTCTGTGTAATGCTGAACGTTGGGCAGCCAAGGCGGCAAAACCCGCAGTCGATACAGGCAATAATTTCATTATCGATATCAACACCAAAGGAATCAACCCCTTCAGGGTGTTCAAGAAGGGTCTTGAATGCAAAATAATCGTAAATATCATGTTCTTCTTCATCCAGGCCCATCTTTCCGGGATTCAATATACCATTGGGATCCATAGCCTTTTTAATGGTTTTCATAACATCAAGTGCGGGGCCTAATTGCTTTTTCATATAAGGCACCCTCGCAAGGCCGGTCCCATGTTCTGCCGTAACCGTTCCCCCGAACTCCAATGCGATTTCGGCAAGCTCATCCGCTGCGGGTCTTAGCCGGTCCCATTCTTCCTTGCTTCTCATATCGGTCACAAAAGTGGTATGTACGTTTCCGTCCCCTATATGGCCGAAGGTTGTAAGAAGGAGATTATATTTATCCGCTATGGCCTGTGCCTTTCTTATGGTGTCGGGGATCCTTGTGGGCGGGATACCCAGGTCCTCTGAAATGGCAACAAGTCTGTTACCCGGCTTGATCCTTGAAAGGGTCGGGACCAGTTTTCCCCTGGCCTCCATTATTTCACCAGCCTTGGCAGGATCATCGCTCCAGGTGTATTCCTCTACGTTATATTTTTTGCATATATCACCTATGCGCTCCATATCCTTGAGCACTATTTCTTTGGCACCGTCCGATTCGATAATCAGCATGGCCTCTATCTTGCTTATGTCTCTGTTAATGGCCTTTTCTACAACTTTCAGGCTGTATTTATCCATTATCTCACATGCGGCAAGCTGTATACCTGAACCGATGATATCTCTGACCGCCTCTCCAGCAGCATCAAGGTCATGAAAAATTGCCAGGGCAAGTGCATTTGCTTCAGGAACGGGCTGGATCTTTACGGTGATTTCAGTAATAACCCCGAGAGTTCCCTCTGAACTTGCAAACATATGGACCAGATCATATCCAAAGGATGATTTCGGAGTTTTGAAACCGGTTTCTATTATTGTTCCATCTACAAGAACTACTTTCATCGCCTTTACGTAATCCTTTGCAGTGCCGTATTTAACGGCCTTGTGCCCACTTGAATTAGTAGACATCATGCCGCCGATAGAAGCAATAAGCTCGCTGCCTGGGTTTGGAGGAAAATGCAGGCCCTGTTTCTTCAGCTCAATATTCAGGTTATTACATATAACACCGGGTTCTACTACTGCGTAAAAGTTATCTTTGTTAATCTCCAGAATATGGTTCATTTTATGAACATCCAACAGTATCCCTCCTTTTACAGGAAGAGATGCACCTGTGGTGGCTGTACCCGAGCCCTGAACCGTAACCGGAATTTTTTCCTGGTTGGCCAGTTTCATGATAGCCGATATCTGCTCTGTGGTTTCAGCAAAAACCACCATGTCGGGTATTCCTTCATGGACTGATAAATCTCGCGAGTTTGAAATACATTCAACACGATCATTAAAAGCATTTTCCGGCCCAACGATCTGGATTATTTCATCAAAAACACCCATAGGTTGACCTCCTAATTGTTAATGGTCTAAATTGGATTAAGCAAGGAGGAATTTTTCCTCCTGGTCGAATTGATTACTATAGCCCCTATAACCAAACCTGACTTATATCCGAAGAGTTAAAAAATTGTCAAGGGAAAACCGGCTCAGGAATTATCCAAAAGAGGATACTTCAAATTCCGCTTTTTCAAGTGACTTTATCCGGTCTCTAATCTGAGCGGCCTCTTCGAATTTCAATTCCTTTGCAGCACTCTTCATCTTTCTGGTGAGATCTCTAATCGCCTGGTCAATATCCTGTGGCGATACATAGACACTCTGCGCCTCAGCCGCAACTGGAGCAGTAACATAGTCAGCCTCATATAAAGACAGCATATCTCCAATATCCTTTTTAATGGTTTCAGGAGTTATATTGTTGACTTTATTATACTGGAGCTGGATTTCCCGACGTCTCAAGCTCTCACCAATAGCCCTTTGCATTGAATCGGTTATCCTGTCTGCAAAAAAGACAACCTTTCCATTAACGTTTCTAGACGCCCTTCCGCACGTTTGAATCAGGGATCTCTCTGACCTGAGAAAACCTTCCTTATCCGCATCAAGAATGGCAACTAGAGAAACCTCCGGAAGATCGAGACCTTCACGCAATAGATTAATCCCAATTAAGACATCAAAAGCACCTAACCGGAGATCCCTGATTATCTCAACCCGCTCAATTGTATCGATATCTGAGTGCATGTACCGAACCTTAATCCCAAGATCGGAATAATATTCCGTAAGATCCTCAGCCATCCTTTTTGTGAGAGTAGTAACAAGAACCCTCTCATTTTTGAGAGCCCTTTCTCTGATAAGGCCAAGCAGATCATCAACCTGGTTAGCTGCTGGCATAACTTCTATTTCCGGGTCTGCCAGGCCTGTCGGCCTTATTATCTGTTCAGTTATAATCTCAGCCTTCTCCAGTTCATAAGGTCCGGGCGTAGCTGAAACATATACAACCTGTCTAACTCTTGACTCAAATTCATCGAATTTCAATGGTCTGTTATCAAGGGCAGATGGAAGACGGAATCCATAGTCCACCAGCACCTCTTTTCTGGATCTGTCACCCCTGTACATTCCATTCAACTGCGGTATTGAAATGTGACTTTCATCAATAATAACTAAAAAGTCACGCGGAAAGTAATCGAGAAGTGTAGGTGGAGGTTCCCCTGGAGCCCTGCCTGTCAAATGCCTTGAATAATTCTCTATTCCGTGGCAATAACCCATCTCCATCATCATCTCCAGATCAAAGACGGTGCGCTCCTCGATTCTCTGAGCCTCAATAAGTTTATTGTTCGAACGAAAATGGAGGGTCCGTTCATCAAGTTCATTCTTTATCTGCCTTATTGCTCTTTCTCTTATTCCAACCGTAGTAACATAATGGCTGGCCGGATATATCGTTACACGATTCAGGGATTTTTGAGCCTTCCCCGTCAATGGATCTATTTCCTGTATTGATTCAACCATATCTCCAAAAAAATTAATGCGTACTGCCTTATAATCCTCATGAACCGGATAAATATCCAATACATCCCCTCTCGCACGAAAACGTCCCCTGTAAAAATCAATATCGCCCCTCTCATAATGGATTTCCACCAGCTTCCTTACGGCACTCTCTCTGGACAGGGCAACCCCTGTTTCTATATAAAGCAGCATATCGCGATATGCCTCAGGCGAACCCAGCCCATAAATGCAGGAAACGCTTGCAACAATAATCACGTCATCCCTGTCAAGCAGAGATCTTGTAGCAGCATGCCGCATCTTGTCTATCTGTTCATTGATATGAGAATCTTTCTGGATATAGGTATCCGTCTGGGGGATATAGGCCTCTGGCTGGTAATAGTCATAATAGCTTACAAAGAACTCTACGGCATTGTTCGGGAATAAACCCTTCAGTTCTCCATAAAGCTGTGCGGCAAGGGTTTTATTAGGTGCGATGATCAGTGTAGGTTTCTGTACCCTGGCAATTACATGAGCCATGGTAAAAGTTTTGCCGGAACCGGTGACTCCAAGCAATACTTGATGAACAAGCCCCTTCTCAACACCATCCGAAAGGGTCCTAATTGCCTTTGGCTGGTCCCCGCAGGGTTTTAGATCCGTCTCGATTTCAAACATCGAGTCTCCAGATAGTACCTTTAGGGCCGTCTTCAAGGATAATGCCTTTGTCTTTTAGCACGGCACGAATCTGGTCGGATTTTTCCCAGTCCCTGTTGGCCCTTGCAACTGCCCTCTCCTCAATCATTTTTTCGATTTCCTCTGAGTCAAGTCTTGTTTCAGAGCTGGACAGTTGTTCAAAGAACAGAGATGGTGTCTCCTGAAGGAATCCCAGAATACCGGCTGCTGAATAAACCAGATGCCTACTGTCAGCAAGTTGGCTTTGTGTAGGCTTGTCAGCAACGCCATCAATTGAATCCATGACTTTATTGATGTCCCTTACCTTGTCAAAAATCAGGCCGATTGCTCCAGCGGTGTTGAGGTCATCATCCATTACTCTCGTAAATTCTTCCGCGAAACCATCATGGCTGTCTGCTGACTGGAAGCCTGAAGGCCTATTATTCTCCTCATAGGGACCGATTATTTCTTCCAGCCTCTGGAGTGTTCGATATATTCTTACAAGACCTGACTGGAGATCAAAAACTGCACTTTTGGAAAAATCAAGCGGGCTCCTGTAATGCCTGGACACGAGGAAAAGTCTTAAGACTTCAGGGTGGTAAATCTTAATGGCATCACGTATGGTCAGAAAGTTCCCAAGGGATTTTGACATCTTTTCCGACTCCACTGTGACAAAACCATTATGCACCCAGTAACGGGCAAAATCGCCATCCATAGCTGCTATCGACTGAGCCCTCTCGTTTTCATGATGAGGAAAAAGCAGATCTCTGCCTCCCCCATGAATATCAAAAGATTTGCCGAGATAATGATTGCACATTACCGAGCACTCTATATGCCAGCCAGGTCTGCCAGGTCCCCAGGGACTGGGCCATTGCGGCTCGCCCGGCTTTACGCCTTTCCATAAAACGAAATCCATGGGATGCCTTTTCTTTTCATCCACAGCTATCCTGCTGCCGGCCTGCATATCCTCCAGTTTTCTTCCTGAAAGCCTTCCATATCCCTTGAATTTTTCCACTGAGAAAAAAACATCATTTCCCTCAGCATATGCATATCCGCGATCCATAAGTCTGGAAATCATATCGATCATCCCATCAATATGCTCTGTAGCCCTTGGTTCGTGGTCAGCGTTTAAAACATTAAGCCTGCCCATATCCTCATAAAAGGCATCAATATATTCCTGCGCAAGTTCACCTGTTTCCCTTCCCAATTTGTTCGCTCTTTCGATAATCTTGTCATCTACATCAGTAAAATTGCGGACATAATTTACCTTAAGTCCCTTTGCCCTCAAGTATCTGACCAGGACATCAAAGACAATAGCCGAACGCGCATGGCCGATATGGCAAAGATCATAAACTGTTACCCCGCATACATAGATACCTGCCTTACCCTCTTCAATGGGATGAAATATTTCTTTTTTCCTGGTTGCCGTATTATATAATTTAAGTGTCACGGACTCTTCTCCTCATAATCTTTCACAAGGCTGACCACAGCAAAAGTTTCGATTCCTTCCTCCCGTCCGCAAAAGCCCAGGCCTTCTGTAGTTTTGGCCTTGATGTTTACCTTATTGATTGATACCTCAAAAGCATCTGCCAATTTTTCCCGCATAGCTGATATGTAATGAAACAATTTAGGTCTTTGTGCAACGATTGTGGAATCCAAGTTATTGAGGCTGAATCCTTCCTGTCCTGCCAACCCGATTACTTTTCTCAACATTGATATGCTGTCTGCACCCTTGTATGCGGGGTCAGTGTCCGGAAAATGCTTTCCGATATCACCCATTCCTAGTGCACCTAAAACAGCATCAATTACCGCGTGAACAAGCACATCAGCATCGGAATGTCCTTCGAGCCCAAATTCATGTGATACAAGGACGCCTCCGAGAATCATGGGCCTGCCTTCAACCAGCCTATGCACATCATATCCGAAACCTATCCTGAACATTTATCTCTACCTGTTCAAACCTTCTAATACCGCTGATTCCAGCAGTGGAAACATGATTTCATGATACCCAACCAGATTAATTAAAAACATTCCTCTACAGAATGAGCACCCATTGCCAGAATAATTGTCTTGCCCGAATAAGCCGTATTAACTATACGGTCGGCAACCTAAAGAAAATCATTTCCTGCAATAACTCTTGGTAATGATTGCAGCCAGTGTTTCATGGACTGCCCTGGTTTCCATACCTTGCCGAAACTCTCAATGTTAACCTTGCTGAATCTCTCCTTTAAGTGATTAAAATTTAACTTCATCTAATGATATCGGCTTCCATTTGTACATAATATTTAGGTTTCTCCATTATGCACGTGCTTTTGGAAAAGGATATAATCAACCAGATGACACAGAATATGTCCTGCAAGAATATGTGCTTCCTGGACTCTCGGGGTAGCATCGCTCCTGACAATTAGCGCCAGGTCTACCAGGACGGCGAGCTTGCCACCATCACCTCCTGCAAGCCCAACAGTATAAATTCCCAGGTTGCGTGCTGCCCTTACGGCCGATAGTATATTCTCAGAATTTCCGCTCGTGCTTATAGCCAGGAGAATATCCCCCTCCATTCCGATAGCTTTCACCTGCTTTGAAAAAACATCGTCAAAAGAACTGTCATTTCCTATACTTGTTATTATTGAAGTATCGGTTGTCAAAGCCAGTGCCGGGAGAGGAGGCCGCTGCATGCTGTATTTGTTGACGAATTCAGCTGCAATATGCTGTGCATCCGCCGCACTGCCGCCATTTCCACACAGCAGTAGTTTTCGATCGTTTGTAAAATCCACAGCAATTTTCTCTGCAAGAAAAATAAGATTGGAAAGATTTTCCATGACAAATGATTCTTTAGCCTTGATACTGTCAGCAAGAATTTTCTTAATAATATTTTCCAATCCCGCCTCCTCAACAGATTCCTGATAAATTCATGATGAACATTTATAAACTTTTTTAGTAAATTAACAGATAAATTAATTGTTTATCTTCGTATTTTAGGCACTCTCTATTTACAGATTTTTTTATGATATCCTAAAAAATTATAGTCATTTGCTTTTTTTGTCAACAAAACAGAAAAATCTGATATCAAGATAATAATTGAGTCTCAATGCATTCAAGGCATTTAACTGCGGCAATTCTCCAGATGAATTTGCTGTGCAGGGGATCTCATATCTAAGCCCAAAATACAAAGGGCGCTTGTTATGCCTAATGCCAGCCTGTCTTTTGGCAGCTGACCTCTAAAATATACATTAAAATCATTTAAAGCAATTACATGTCTTTTCTTGTTGAAAACATATTACTTCTGTGTTAAAAGGTCTCATCCTTTGGCTATTTTTATTTAAGTACGAAATTCATTGTGACAATCCCCTCTCGCTGCTAGAGTCATTTGCAAATCAGTATTGGCAGAAGGGAACTACAATTCAGGGCATTATATCAGTCTATATTGACATTATCATCGCTGTCTGATTATCGCTATTAGCTATGCAGCTCCTTTTCCTGGGCATTATGAGTGTTATTTTATTCATTTTTAATATTTGATAATTAACAACTTAAAACTGGAGGATGTCATGACCAAAGCTGAATTAGTCACTGAATTAGCCAAAAAGAATAACATATCTAAAGCCACTGCAGAAAGAGTTTTTAATTCGTTCATTGGCTTGGCCAAAGAAACTCTGAAAAAGGAAGGGCGGTTGGCACTTGCAGGATTTGGATCATTTGTAGTCACCCAAAGAAAGGCAAGAAAAGGCAGAAATCCAAAAACCGGCAGACCGATTGATATCAAGGCAAGCAAGGCAGTTAAATTCCGTGCAGGCTCTGGTTTAAAACAATCTATCTGATAATATCGTAACACGATATAAAGTAAGACTTCCTAAATGCATCAAAATTAAGTCATAAAAAAACAGCAATAATATCAGGCCACAGCGGTCTACATGAAAGCAGGCTGCTGTGGCAATAAATATCCCTGTTCAGCAAAAAAGAGCTTTCTATAGTGGTATATATAGGATGCATTAACCACGTATTTTGACTGTATAAAAGCAAGGCTTTATAAAAATGCGAGATCCCTTAAAGCTTTAGACAGGATCTTCAAATCAGATTCCTGTACTGTTCTGACATCAATAATGACCTTATCTTTTTCAAGCCTTGCAATTACAGGTGGATCATATGTCCTGAGCCAAGTCTCCATAAATTTTGAAGATAATTTTTCTGGAATCAGAGATATTAAACAGCTTGGCAGTTCCAGTAGCGGCAATGCTCCTCCTCCAACTTTTGAGTTTCCATCCCTAAGTTCAATAGAATAGTTTAAGCACTTAATATTACCGGCTAATCTGATCAGACGCTCAGCCTTCATTTTCAAGGATCTGTAGCTTTGACATATCATCCTTAGAGTAGGGATATCTTTCACTGCCTTATTTTCTTCCCTGTACAGTCTCAATGTCTCCTCAAGTGCCAGGAGAGTCAATTTATCTATCCTCAAGGCTCTCGTGAGCTGATTTTCCTTGATCGCATCTATAAGGTCTTTGCGCCCCAGAATGATACCTGCCTGAGGCCCGCCTAAAAGTTTATCGCCACTAAAGGTTACTAAATCAGCCCCTTGTAACAATGATTCCTGTACTGTTGGTTCCTTGTTATAAATATATTTTGAAAGATCAAAGATACATCCACTGCCCAGATCTTCCATAATTGGTATATTGTATCGCTTGCCCAGTTTTGCAAGATCATTCAAGGGGACCTCCTCCGTAAAACCCACAATCTGAAAATTGCTTGTGTGTACCTTCAATAAAAGTGCTGTTTCCTCTCCAATCATTTCTTCATAATCATTCAGGTGGGTTTTATTTGTTGTTCCGACTTCAACCATTTTAGCCCCACTCCTCCGCATAACATCCGGTATTCGAAAAGACCCTCCTATTTCAACCAGCTGTCCCCTGGAAACAATAACCTCGCGCCCCTTTGCCAGCGTATCAAGGCAGATAAGAACCGCAGCAGCATTGTTGTTCACTACCATAGCGGCTTCTGCGGACGTCAGCTCTTTAAGTATTTCCTCCACATGTACATATCTGCTCCCTCTTTTTCCCTGCGCCAAATCATATTCAAGGTTGCTGTAAAAGCCTCCTATTTCTTTCAATCTTCTCAAAACCTTATCAGCCATATTGGATCGTCCTAAATTTGTATGAACGACTATACCCGTGGCATTAATGACCCTTTTCAGACTTGGCTGTGATATTTTATTTAATCTCTCTTTGACTTGGATCAAAACGTTTTCAATGTCAATTGTAGAATTGTCCGCCAATTCACCAGACTGGATTTCTCTTCGGAGCTCATCAAGGATTTCATGAATGGACTTTAAAACCACGCTTCGTGGATAAACAGGGAGCAGTTCTTCTATCTTTGGATTTAATAACAGACGATCCACGGAAGGTATTTTCCTATATAACTTCTCCTTGTCATTGCTCATCACAAAATTCTCCTTCGTAGCAATTGGTTTAGAAGAGCACGCTTTATCATTTCAAAACAAAACAGCATACATTTATTAATATAACACTCTGCTCTGATTGAAGAGTTTAAGCCCGGCCATAAAACTTCGGAATGGGATATAAAATAAAATATGGTTTCAAAAAGAGCAATTTCTATTCAAGTTTCTTTTAAAGTATTCAGCCTGTCTGTCTTAGCAAACCTTCTGGAAATAATATGACAGATTTTTAATGGCGTCAAATAAGCTGTTCAAAAAAGCAAATAAACATGAACAATTGGCTATTAAAAATATCAATACAAAATGTGGCAATAAATCACTTGCAAAATAATGCTATCATATGCTAAATAACAATTTTTATGGTGGGTGTAGCTCAGCTGGCAGAGCACTGGGTTGTGGCCCCAGCGGTCGTGGGTTCAAATCCCATCACTCACCCCATAAAGTTCTTTCAAAAGTTTGACAGTCGGGTGATCAGGACTCAATTTTCCTAACGAATTGATTTTTTAATGAATAGTTGATAATAAAACAACCATTCAACTGGTTAACAATCTCAAAATACGCACCAATTTGTAAATAAATAACGTGGTATGTCTCTTATTTCTGAACCCATAAATGTATAATTTTCCTATTGACGCGGGCTTATTTTTGTATTAATCAAAACTTTGGGCTTAAAAATGGCTGTAATTATTTAATCAAACTTCAATTAAATTATTAAAAGGGGGAAGCTATGAAGAGTGGTAAATGGTTTTTGGTTTTGCTTTTAGGAATGGTTTTGATGGGCTTGCCATTAATGAATGGCAGTGCAAAGGCTGCAGATTTTAATCTTACCTACAGCAACTTTTTTCCACCGACCCATTTCAATGGCAAATTGGGAGACACATGGGCAAAAGAGATTGAAAAACGTACTGATGGCAAAGTCAAAATCACCTACTTTCCTGGCGGATCATTGCTCAAGGGCGCGGCTATTTTTGATGGAGTCGTTAAAGGTGTAACAGATATAGGCATGTCATGTTTTGCCTATACCCGTGGAAGATTCCCAGCAATGGAAGCTCTTGATCTTCCTATGGGATATCCCACCGGCTATGCGGCAACTATGGTTGCAAATGATTTTTATAAAAAGTTTAAACCGGAAGAGCTGGACAAAGTTGAAATTCTGTACATCCATGCACATGGTCCTGGCCTTCTTCATACTAAAATGGCTATAAATACTCTTGAAGACCTCAAAGGCAAAAAGATTCGAGCCACCGGCTTAAGCGCCAAAGTGGTAGATGCCCTTGGTGCCGCAGCTGTCGGCATGCCTCAGGGGGGCACCTATGAGGCACTTCAGAAGGGTGTTGTTGAAGGTACCTTTGGTCCTATCGAAGTATTGAAGGGATGGAAACAGGGTGAAGTTATCAAATATACAACCGATTGTTTCTCTGTCGGATATACAACAGCCATGTATGTAGCGATGAACAAAAAGAAGTGGGATGCACTTCCGGCAGATATCAAAAAGGTCATTGAAGAAGTCAGCAATGAATGGATACCCAAGCATGCTGAAGGATGGGATACTGCAGACGCTGAAGGCCGTGCGTTCAGTGCAAGCCTTGGAAATCAGTTTATTACCCTTTCCGAACAGGAAAGCGCCCGCTGGGCCGAAGCAGTCGATCCGGTTATCGATGAATATGTTAAGGCACAAGAGGCTCAGGGACACCCGGCCAAAGAATATGTTCAGTTTATAAAAGACAGTATTAAGAAATACAGTAAGAAGTAATTTGGTAAAACCATAATTGGGGGTTGCCGTTTATAAAATGGCGACCCCATAGCATTTTTTACATTGAGGTGATGAAATGGGTTCTGGTTCAATACAAATTCGGCGCTTGGCTGATTTTCTAAATCTCATTGCTGGCTGGGCCTTGATATTCATGACATTTCTTACCTGTGCGGATGTTATACTGCGAATCTTCAGATTCCCTATCCCCGGCACCTATGAAGTAGTCGGGTTTTTAGGAGCAGTAGTGGCATCCTTTGCCATGGCCCACACCACAATAATGAGGGGTCATGTCGCAGTGGAAGTCCTGACTGAACAGCTTTCTGATAAGACTCAGAGAATAATATTTGTCGTTACCAGTGCGCTTAGCATTTTGCTGTTTATCCTGCTTGCATATGAATGCTTTCGATTCGGAAATGACCTCAGGATTGAAAACGAGGTTTCTTTAACCCTTCAGATACCATTTTTCCCTGTGCTTTATGGTATTTCCTTTTCGTCGATAGTAGTATGCTTTGTTATTTTCGTTGATTTCTGGAAAGTTCTCTTAGGAAAAGAAAAGCCTTGGTTTCCGTGGAAAAAATAATTTCTGTTAGAAAACATTATAATATTTTGTCTCAACCCGTGTAAGGAGAAGTGGTATGAATCCAACAACAGTGGGCCTGATTGGATTGGCAATTCTGGTAATTTTTCTTTTCTCTCGCATGCCTGTGGCTTTTGTTATGGGCCTCTTGGGGGTAGTAGGATTCAGTTATGTGGTATCCTTCGAAGGTGGCATGAGGATGCTCGCAAAGGACTTTTTTGATATATTCGGATCTTACAGCCTGACAGTTGTCCCGCTTTTTATGCTAATGGGGCAAATAACATTCCATGCAGGAATAAGCAGTCGTCTTTTCGATACCGCATATAAGCTTATCGGTCATCTTCCAGGCGGTTTGGCAATGGCGGCCGTAGCCGCTTGCGCCGGGTTTGCCGCAATCTGTGGTTCAACAAACGCAGCGGCTGCTACCATGGGGACAGTTGCCCTGCCTGAAATGAAAAGATACAAATATGATGATGAACTTGCTACAGGAACAATCGCAGCAGGAGGAAGTCTTGGCATCCTGATTCCTCCCAGCGTAATATTCATTGTTTATGGTATTCTCACTGAACAATCAATAGGAAGTCTTTTCATTGCCGGAATTGTACCTGGTATACTCCTGAGCCTTTTGTTTGTCTCAGCTATATATGTCTGGGTAAAAATAAAGCCTGAAACGGCGCCGCGCGGGCCAAAAACAACTCTAAAAGAAAAACTTGTCTCATTGGCTGGAGTTGGAGACACGCTTATTTTATTTATACTTGTTATGGGCGGCCTGTTTGCCGGTTTTTTTACCCCTACAGAAGCAGGTGCAGTCGGTGCTGGAGGTGCAATCCTGCTTGGATTTATCCGAAGACGTCTCACATGGAAAGGATTTATACAGGCGGCCATTGAAAGTACCAGGATATCATGTATGGTTCTTGTTATTGTTGCCGGTGCAACCATGTTCGGGCATTTCCTTGCAATAACGAGGATTCCATTTGCTCTGGCCACCTGGGTAAGCGAGCTTGCAATGCCGCACTGGGCAATTATGGCCTTCATCATCTTTTTATACCTTGTTGGCGGAGCATTTGTTGATGCCCTTGCCCTTATACTTTTAACAATCCCCATATTCTATCCGGTTGTAACAAGTATGGGATATGACCCGATCTGGTTCGGAGTTATTATAGTGTTGGTTACACAGATGGGAGTTATTACGCCTCCCGTGGGTGTAAATGTATATATAGTCAACGGTATTGCAAAGGATGTCCCCTTAATGACTATTTTCAGAGGAGCTGTTCCTTTTCTCATTGCTATTATTCTCTGCTCCTTGATAATGATCCCATTTCCGCAAATCGCTTTGTTTCTGCCGAAACTTATGAATTAACATAAATATTTTATTACTGCTTGTGTCTAATGGAATAATTCCATTAGACACAAGTAAAAGATTCATCCTGACTTCCAGCATATTGATCACAAAATTGTAACAAGCCTTTCTTCAACCCACAAATAAAGCCTGATAAATCCTTTCACGCCTCACTGGCAGAGCATATTAAAGACTCGTCTGCCTCTGGCCGATTAAACCTGATGCAGGGTGCACATACCTGAAAAATACATTATAAAATTCATCCGTTGATCAAGCGAACCAGTGTTGAATCCTTACAATAATCAATTATATTCAGGCATCCATAATCCTGATGAATATGGAACATTTGGGCGGGGCTCAAACCAAGGGCACAGCAAATAATAATACGATTTATTCCTCCATGACCAACTATTATAATATCTTTTCCCTTGTGTTCCGATAAAATTCTATCAAAACAGCTCATGATTCTCCTGGAAAAACTGTCAATTGATTCTCCACCACCCGGAGCCTTATACTTAAGCAAATCTGCCTTGCGCTTATCAAGTTCTTCCGGAAATAACTTCTTAATTTCGGAAAATATCAGTCCTTCCCATTCTCCGAAATACATCTCTCTCAGCTCAGCTAAGGAGTGATGTGGGACATCATGATACTGAGCAATAAGGCGGCCACCTGTTATACTTCTCTTTAAATCACTTGAATAAATCGCCCCGGGCTCTAACCAGCGAAGGCGCTCCGCCATCTGTTGCATTTGAAGTAACCCGATATCAGTCAACTCTGCATCTGTATAACCATATACGGGGAATTTCTCAAATCCTTTTACTTGCCCGTGCCTTACGATATACACCCTGCTTATACGCTTCATAACTTTCTTTCCTTAAATAAAAATTTACTGATAGGCACATAATAAAATCTTTAACATCCCATGGCAGCCCTTATTTTATTCTTGCATATACAGTGCGTATAATCCATGGCATGTAATTAGAGTATTCAGCACACTTTTCTGACGATACTAAGCTTGATGGCCTTTTAAAAGTCGAAAAATTCCATTTTCCGTCATTCCGAAGAAGAGACTGTGTCGCAATTAGAAAAAATATCCCAGCCAGCCAAAGGCTGTTAAAAGGCTGATAAAATTCCGAATCACGCTGCGGCGGGGTGAGGAATCTTAATCCCGCCTGGGCGGGACTGAATTTACTGAAATCAAGATTTCTCCCGGAGTTTATCCCGATGAAAATCGGGCCTTGAAAGTTTACCCGCCAATCTTTGTGGTGGGTTTACCCGCCAATCTTTGTGGTGGGTTTACCCGCCAATCTTTGTGGAGGGTTTACCCGCCAGTCTTTGTGGAGGGTTTACCCGCCAGTCTTTGTGGAGGGTTTACCCGCCAGTCTTTGTGGAGGGTTTACCCGCCAATCTTTGTGGAGGGTTTACCCGCCAGTCTTTGTGGTGGTGTTATACCCTGCTTGAAGCGGTACCGGAGTGACTAATTTTTTCAAATTTGTCAAGCTTGCATCTTGAAATAATTTAACTTTATTTATGAAAGACTTATTCATTACTTAATTTAGTATTCTGATCAAGCACTTAAAAATATACACATGAATCATATTTTCATTAATACCGGTTGCTGAGAAATCTGTCAAAGATATTAATATAAATTGGAATGAGTGTTTTGTATTTCGGATTTAGGGCTTTATTGAAACCAACAAATGTTGTATAAACTCCAATTAGAAAACCTCTTTTCAATAGCCATTTATGATTAACGGTCTCGTAAGGGATAAAATGCCAGGCTGAACCGATAAATTACAATTTACAGTTCAAAGATAATTCACTAATTTTGTGCGGAAACCATAAAATGTCAAAAAAAGATTGTTTCGGGGTCCTGAATAAGGTTTTTCCAGCAGGCAAAGAAGGCCTCAGGGAACCTGGCCCTGATTGCATGAACTGTAATGACCGAAAGGAATGCCTGCAAAAGGCATTAACAACCCATGAAGGCATTAGCTTTAGGAGTGAAATCGCTGACCGTATTCCTGCTAAAGGCTTTGTTGAACGAATAAAAAGGTGGTCTTACAGAAAAGACCTTGACAGACAAAAACTCAAAAACTAAGGCAATAAAAAATGACTGTTGTGCTGACCTGTCCTTACTGTAATTTCTCAAAAAAGATCCCCAAAGAAAAAATCCCCGGCGGCGCAAGAAGGGCAATCTGTCCCAAATGCCATCAGCAATTTGAATTTTCCCGTGCTGAAAAAACTTCTGAATCCTTTGCAGGGGAAACAGGATTTCAATACGATCCCGGAGAAAGAACACAGGACATTAGGGATAAATTACCTGAACAAAACTCTCCCTGGGAAAAAAGATCTGAGTTGGGGTTATGGAAAGGAATTTTATATACGATAAAGAGTTCACTATTTTCCCCGGAAGCTTTCTTCAGCAAACTAAAATTTAGAGGCGGGATAAAAGAACCCCTGGCCTTCGCAATATTAATGGGATCTACCGGGTATATGCTATCATTTTTCTGGCAATTTTTGATTGCTTCAGGGGGGGGGTTACCCATAATCAGCTCTTATTTTTCTCAATTTGCCATGGGGTTAATAATTTTGTTCGGTATGATAGCCATCCCTTTTTTTGTTGTTATTGGATTATTTATAAGCAGCTCTGTATGGCATCTTCTGCTCCTGATTGTCAGAGGAGCAAATAATGGATTTGAAGCAACCTTTAAAGTGGTAGCCTATTCCCAATCAACTCAGATATTTTCTATCGTACCGTTTGCTGGAAGTCTGATAGGAAGTATCTGGCGAATCATTATTCAGATCATAGGACTTCGTGAGATACATAAAACCTCATACTTAAAAGTAATCGTCGCTTTCCTGATTCCTGTAGCATTTTTTATTTTTTTGCTTGTCACATTCCTGATACTTTTTTTCGTATTCCTCAGGTAACAAATATTTTACAGGATTTAAAAGTTCTTGTTGTTGAAAGGACACACTCAATTTTGTCAAAAAATATTGATTATAGGCAACTTCTAAACTCCTCTCAATTAGATGCTGTTATGACTCTTGCCGGGCCCGTTCTGGTAATCGCCGGTGCAGGCAGTGGGAAAACAAGGGCATTAGTCTACAGGGTAGCCAGACTTGTTGAAAGCGGCGTTTCGCCAGAATCTGTATTGCTTCTTACTTTTACCAGAAAGGCCGCGCAGCAAATGCTGGAAAGGGCTGCAGGCCTTTCAGATGCAAGATGCAGATTCGTATCAGGAGGCACTTTTCATTCCCTTGCTCATCGGATACTTAGAAACCATGCCGAGCTTCTGGGCTATTCAAATTCATTCACTATTCTTGATCGCTCTGATATGGAGGAGGCAATTCATTCGCTTATTCCTGGTCCAAGGGCGCCCCAGGGAGCACATAGATTCCCCAAAAGAAGCACGTTAACCGATATCCTGAGTAAATCCTCAAATCTTGAAAAACCCATTGAAGAATTTATGGAGGATGAATATGGGCAGTTTCTTGAATTTGCACCACAGATAAATAAGCTTAATACACTTTATAAGGATTACAAGCGCAGCAATCAACTTATGGATTATGATGACCTTATCCTGAATTTACGCCAACTTCTGGCAGACCATGCCGATATACGACTTAAGCTGGGCAATCTTTATCAGTATATCATGGTTGATGAATATCAGGATACTAACAGAATTCAGTCGGATATTGTTAAATGGCTGGCTCATGATCACAGGAATATTATGGTTGTGGGAGACGATTCCCAATCAATATATTCCTTCAGGGGAGCTAATTACAGGAATATGTTTGACTTTCCCAGATACTTCCCTGATGCAAAGATTATCAGATTGGAAGAGAATTACAGATCTACACAGCCTATACTTATGCTGGCAAACGCCTTAATGGACCAGGCATCGGAAAAATTCACAAAATGTCTTTTTACAAAGCGGACGGGGGGTGATCAACCGAAGGTCATTGACACTATCAACGGACCGGGGCAGGCCCTTTTCATATGCCAATATATCAAAAATCAAGTCCAACAGGGACAATCAATAAGGGATTTTGCAGTTCTGTTTCGTGCCGGATATCATTCCTTTGAACTGGAAGCCGAACTAAACCGCCATGGCCTGAAATATATAAAATATGGAGGGTTTAAATTTCTTGAGTCAGCCCATATTAAGGATTTCCTAGCCCATCTCAGAGTAATGGTAAACAATGAAGAAACGGTTAGCTGGCAACGTGTTCTTGGCCTGATAAAAAACATTGGTCCGGCAAAGACAAATTCGATTGTCAAATGGCTGAGGTCCGGTTCGATTTCTCCATCCAAGATAGAAGAATGGCCCGGAGCAGGAAGGAAGGATAACGGCTTGAAGCCGCTTTCCAAACTTCTTAGCCGCCTTGAAAGCCTACGCGGGATGCAACCAAAAAAAGCGGTTGAATATGTCATGGATTATTATTCGCCCCTCCTCGAAGAAAAATTTGACGACTATCCAAGGCGCAAAAATGAACTGGAACAACTTCTTCCAATGGCCCAACGCTATAAAAAACTGGGCGACTTCATTGATGATCTCGTTCTGGAACCTCCTAACAGCTCAAATGACATTTCTCCGTCAAATAAACCGGAAGCACTCACACTTTCGACGATCCATTCTGCGAAGGGTCTTGAATGGCCGATTGTCTTTATTATCTGGGTAACTGAAGGTCGCCTTCCTCCCGCAAGAGCATACCAGAACCCCCAGGCCCTGGAAGAAGAACGTCGTCTTCTTTATGTTGCGGCTACAAGGGCAAAAGACCAATTAATTATGTGCTATCCGGGACAGGAAACAATGCCTCTATGGCATTATCAGAACATTTCAGATAAGGGATTCAGAAGCGGTCTTTCATCTTTTATAAAGGCCATACCTGAAGATATCGTATCTTATGAAAAAGTTGGAGATAAAAAGAAGTCTCCGGTTCAGGCCTGGGAAAGTAAACGTTCTCAGGGTTTAAATGCAGTTCACCGTAATGATCCTGCCCCGCCCATAAATCATGGCATTAACTCATCATCGGAATTTTCAATGGGTGACAAAGTGAGCCATCCGGCTTTCGGAACAGGGATTGTCTCGAGATTTATTGCTGATAATAAAATTGAAATACTTTTTAAGAATGTTGGTCGAAAGTTATTACATTTGGAATATACAAAACTGGAAAAAATTTATTAGCAATAAAAAATATTTATGTATAAGCCCTTTAAATAAAAGGCACCTGAACACATTCCACAATTAAAACATCATATGCCTTTTGGCAGACTCCCTTCCCTGATTATAATTCCTGGTCTCAATATATTATAGTGAAAGACTAATAAACTCTTGACATAAAGCCTATAGTTGTTTATTGTCGACAATAAACAACTAATTAGGGGTATACTGTTATTTTTACCAAACCACCACTCTTAGTTGAAGATATCACAAACTACCTGAGAAACGAGATAGGCAACGGAATACTCACTCAGGGAGAAAAGTTAAGTGAAATATCACTGCAAAAAAAGTTCGGGACAAGCAGATCTCCCATAAGAGAAGCGCTGAGGATTCTTGAACGGGAGGGGCTTGTAGTAATTCATCCCAGGAAAGGAGCATACGTAAGCAATATCACCTTTGAAGATCTCAATAATATCACTACCGTAAGGGCCAATTTGGAAGCCCTTGCTGCACAACTTGCCATTTCCAATTTAACGATGGAAGACCTGGAAAATATGGAGACCCTTCTTAATACAATGCAGGAAGAAACACAAAAACTCTCTGTTATTGAATTTACTTCAACCCATAATAAATTTCACGATTCATTTATATTTGCTTGCGGCAACAGGATCCTTATTGACATCCTCTCCAAATTAAGAAGACAGTTTTTCAGACCTGAAGTTACATCCTATTATTTTATGAATAATATTGATAATGCCTATAACAGCCATCTAAAAATAATTAAGGCTCTAAGAAACAGAGACCCGTTGGAGGTTGAAAATGCAGTAAAAAACGACATCATTACAGCCTTCTCATATGATAAAAGCCTCTGGGAAAAAGTACAGTAACCGGAATGGAGGAATAAAAATGAAAAAAAGTGTCTTACTTAAGGTAAACGGTGAAAAACATGAAGTATTTATTAAACCGAATTCTACACTCATCAAGGTCTTGAGAGAAAATCTTTCTCTCAAAGGAACCAAGGAGGCTTGCGGAAACGGTGAATGCGGGGCCTGTACAGTGCTTATGGACGGGATACCGGTAAACTCCTGCATTACTCTTGCTATTGAGGCAGAAGGGAAGGAAATAGAAACAATAGAGGGACTTTCAAATGGCGGCAATCTCCATCCCCTGCAAAAGGCCTTTATAGACCATCATTCATTTCAGTGCGGATTCTGCACACCGGGTGTAATCATGGCTGCAAAATCCTTACTTGACCGTAACCCTGAACCGACAGAAAAAGAGGTCAGGCATGCGGTTGCCGGGAACATATGCAGGTGTACAGGATATGACAATATTGTAGACGGCATATTAAACGCTACTAAACAAATTAACAAAATGAAAGGCGGCAACCAATGAACGACTTCAAATATGTAACCAAGGGCCTGAAAAGGACCGACGGAGAGTTGATTGTAACAGGAAAGGCACAGTATACAGTCGATATAAGCCTTCCTGGCATGCTGTTCGGAAAAATATTGGGCAGTCCCTACTCCCATGCAAAAATAAAAAAAATAAACATAGACAGGGCTAAGGAACTTGAAGGCGTAAAAGCAGTAGTGACCGGTGAGGATATCGGCTACAGAAGGTTCTCTTTCATAGATACCCCTGCCTATCCTGCAGACCAGACACCCCTTGCAGTGGACAAGGTTAGATTCGTTGGAGAAGGAGTTGCCGCGGTTGCTGCAGTAAGTGAAGAAATTGCGACAAAGGCTTTAGAATTAATAGAAGTGGAATACGAAGAATTAACGCCGGTATTTGATCCTGAGGAGTCAATGAAGGAAGGGTCTCCTCAGGTCCATGATATAATTGAACCCAATACCACAACTGCCTGGGAGGATTTCGGCGTCCCCAAAACAAAATCAAGGCCTTATAAGGTTATCAATAATATTTCAAACAGAACCCTTATTCAGTACGGGGACATTGAAAAGGGATTTGAAGAGGCAGACTATATAAGGGAAGACAGGTTTGAAATACCTTCCACATCCCATGTGGCTATGGAACCCCATGTGGCGGTGGCAGACTATCAGCCTACCGGAAAACTTGATGTCTGGCTCACCCACATGGGATATGAGCACAAGAGACTCTGGCTCGCGAAACTTCTCGATATACCCATCAGCAGGGTAAGGGTTCATAAAACATATGTTGGAGGTACATTTGGGGGCAAAATCAGTCTGTTTGCCTTTGAATTTATTACCGCCTACCTCTCAAGACTCACACTGAGGCCTGTAAAAATTACTCTCACGAGGCAGGAGGTTTTTTCTGTATGCCCGCCTGCAAGAAGGATGATAGTATATATGAAGATGGGCGTAAAAAATGATGGAAAAATCATAGCCTATCACTCAAGGGTGATAGATGACGTGGGTGCATACAGGAGGAGTTCTCCAACCGCCTTGTACCTTGCTCATTCCTTCAGAAATCCAATATACGATATTCCCAATGTGAAACACGAGGGCTATGGCGTTTACACAAATAAGCTGTACGCCACTGCAAAAAGAGGCCACTCCCTCCAGCAGATGAGTTTTGCCGTGGAGTCCCAGATAGACATGATATGCGAGCATCTGGCTCTTGACAAGGTTGAAATGCGGTTAAAAAACTTCAGAAAAAAGGGTGATATTCTACCCAATGGTGATACGCTTAATAGTTATGCCCTGCCCGAATGCCTTCTGGAGGCAGCGGAAAAGATAGCTTGGAAAGAAAAATACGGGAAGATAAAATTTAGAGGTCTTGGTATTGGGACCGCATCTATGTTCTCGGGCGCACACAACTACCCGTTCGCAAGCGGGGCCATGTTAAGACTAAACCACGACGGCAGGATGATTCTCTATACAGGACAGACTGAGTTCGGGATAGGTATTGATACGGTTATGGCTCAGGTAGTTGCTGAGGTTCTCAATTGCCCCATGGATTACGTGATTGTCAATGCAGGTGATTCAGAGATCAGTCCCCATGACATAGGTAATTGGCTTAGTGCTGGTATGTTTGTATCAGGTGAGGCCGTGAGGAGGGCGGCTCTCGATCTTAGGGAACAAATGCTGAAATACGCAAGTGCAGGCCTTGAAATAAACATTGAAGATCTTGATATGAGTGAGGGCTGGATTGTATCCAGGTCAGATGAAACAAAAAAGTTGTCTTTCTCTGATATATCAAGGTACGGTATCCAGATGGCGGATGGGGATCCCCTTATTGGTAAGGGATACACCAAATGCGTTCCCGAGGTCTATTTCTGGAATGGACAGTATAACAAGACGGCATCTCTTTCATCTGGAAGAGGCAGGTTCACCCAGGCTTACGGCCTTGCCGTGGCCACTGCAGAAGTAGAAGTGGATCCTGGGACCGGAGAGGTGAAAATTATTGAGCTCGTTGTAGCAGACGATTGCGGCACACCCATAAACAGGAAATCGGTTGAAGGCCAGATTATGAGCCAGGCCGTAATGGCTATTGGTGACGCCCTGTTCGAGGAGATACAGTTCAAAAACGGGGTTGTAATGAACCCGAATCTCCTTGAATACAGAGTCCCTACCGCAAACGATATCCCAAAAATAACGTCCATTATAGTTGACAGTTACGAACCAAACGGTCCGTTTGGAGCAAAAGAGGTTGGTGAAACGTCAAGGGCAGCCGTTATATCAGCCATTGCCAACGCAATATGCAATGCAACAGGCAAAAGGATCTATATGCTCCCCATGACAGGTGACAAGGTAATGCAATCTATAGGAGACAATTCATGAGTTTACTACCGGAATTTGAATATGAAAGGCCTGGAGGGATTGAAGAGCTTGTTGATCTGCTCTCTAATTATGAAGGTGAGGCTGCAATCCTGGCCGGTGGAACAGATTTGATCCCACGCATAAAGATGGGATTGAAAAAACCGGACCTTGTCATAGACATTAAAGACATACGCGGCCTGCGTAAGATAAAAAATGAAGATTTGAATGTCAGGATTGGTTCTCTCGCAACTATTTTTGATATAAAAAACAACCCACTGATAAAAGAAAGGTTCCCTGCCCTTCATGAGGCGGCGGTTTTAACCGCAAGTGAAAATCTCCAGCAAAGAGGTACACTAGGAGGGAACCTCTTTCAGGATACGAGATGTCTGTATTATAACAAACCCAAAGAATGGAGGGATGCCTTTAGACCCTGCTTCAAAACCGGCGGGGACATATGTAACGCCGCAAAAGGCGGAAAAAAGTGCTATTCGGTATACTCCGGGGACCTTGCTGTTGCGCTTTTGTCCCTTGGTGCTCATATATTTATTCTTGGCAAAAAAGGTGAGAAAGAGATGCCCCTTGAAAACATCTTCACGGGGGATGGAAAGGATCCTTTTTCTCTGACCAGGAGTGATTTTATTAAAGAAGTTATAATACCATCCACTAAAAAAGCCGGTGGATATGAAAAACTAAGGATGAGGGAAGCCATTGACTACCCTGTTGTCAATATTGCCCTTTCCATGGACGCAGAATACAAGGGGAGGCTCATAGTTGGATCCATGGGAGCAAAACCATTTCTCTACAAATTCTCTTCAATTGAAGAGCTGCGACAAATACCTGAAAGGGCATATAAAGATGCCTCCCCGGTCAACAATATGGCCCTCTCTCCACTCTACAGAAAGCAAATGGTTAAAGTTATCTCGGAAAAACTTATAGGCAGATTCTGATGGATTCCTGTGAACAATTTTATCCAGTTTAAAGGAGGACAAAAATGCCGATGTTCAGCCCTGAAATAGAGACATTGCAAGTTGATGCCCTGAAGGAATTACAGAATAAGCGATTTGTAAAGATCGTGCAATACGCTTATGAACATGTGCCAGTTTACAGAAAAAAATTCAAAGAAAGACAAATAAGTCCTGAGGATATAAAAAGCCTGGAAGATGTTGTTAAAGTTCCTTTTACGACTAAAGATGACTTAAGACAGCACTATCCTTATGGCATCCTTGCTGTGCCTATGACAGATATTGTAAGGCTCCATGCCTCAAGCGGGACAACAGGAACAGCCACCGTTGTTACATATACAAGAAACGATTTAGATGTTTGGAAAAACCTATTGGCCCGTTCCCTTGCAACGGCTGGTGTTACGAGTGAAGATATCGTTCAAAATACTTACGGGTATGGCCTTTTTACAGGAGGTCTTGGTTATCATTATGGAGCCGAAAAATTAGGCTGTACAGTTGTCCCCTTCAGTTCAGGAAATACAAAGCGTCAGATTAAATTGATGAAGGACTTGAAAACAACTGTACTCTGCTGTACCCCTTCCTATGCAGCCTATCTTGTGGAAGCATCAAAGGAAGAAGGGATAGACCCTGTTAAGGATTTTTCTTTAAGGATCGGCATGTTTGGGGCTGAGCCCTGGAGTGAGGAACAGAGAAAATATATCCAGGAAAACCTCGGGCTCAAGGCCATGGATTGTTTTGGAATGAGTGAACTCTACGGGCCGGGTGTTGCTGTGGAATGCGAATATCAAAACGGATTACATATATGGGCGGATGAATTCTATGCTGAAACCATAAACCCCGACTCCGGGGATGTACTTGAACCCGGACAGGAAGGGGAAATGGTAATAACAATGCTGAGCAGAGAAGCTATGCCCCTTCTCCGATACAGAACTCGGGATATATGTGTAATAAACTGGGACAAGTGCGAATGCGGCCGAACCCATCCGAGAATAATGCGTCTGACAGGCAGGAGTGACGATATGCTTATTGTGGGTGGAGTCAATATATTTCCCAGTCAGATCGAAAGTGTTTTATTCAGTATTAATGGCGTGGCACAGCAGTACCAGATAATTGTGGACCGTGACATGCTAGAGCGTCTTTATGTAAAAGTTGAAGCAACTCCGGAGATGTGGTATTCATCCAACTTTGATTTGAGTGCGTTTACTGAAAAAGTGTCGGCCAATCTCAAGGCGGTATTGACGCTTACTGCGAGAGTCGAAGTACTACCTCCTGGTAGTATTGAAAGGTCTGAAGGAAAGGCAAAGAGAGTCATCGACCTTAGAAAAAAATGAACACCCTAAAGAATAAGACAGATAGACTTGCTACTTAAGTTCACTTATCCTATACTTCCAAAATGAATCCTTTTTGATCACATCTTCTTGTCATAGATTGATGGTCTTGTAGAAATTCAAGCTTCTGATGGATTTGAAAAAACCATCATGTTCAAGGAATGAGAATCTCATGTCTCAAGGCGTACCTCTATGCAGTGCGTTGCAGATAAGGAGATAAAACCAGCTGCAGATACTGAGATCAAGTCCCTCACAAGGAATTGAACCTTTTACAAAACCGTCATAGAATGAAGTACCCCGCAGCAAGCTACGGGGTATCTTAAAAAACATTGAACGCCCCAAGGGGCGGGGCCACTTGTCTGCCTTTTACCAGCCTTTTACCAGCCTTCGGCTGGTCGGCTGACTGGCGGATTGAAAAATGCATTAACCCTTGTATTAGGAGTAAAGGATATTAAGCAACAAACTTTCATAAAACCCGTAAGACTAAGACCTGGAGACCTCATCGGCGTTATCTCTCCTTCAAGCCCGGTAAGCAGACATAATATTCAGCTCAGCATAAAGCTTCTGGAAAACAGTGGCTTCAGGGTTCGCCTGGGACGACATGTATACGACCGTCAAGACTATTTAGCCGGAAATGATGAAGACCGTCTTGCCGACCTCCATGAAATGTTCCTTGACCCGGAGATAAAGGCAATTTTCTGCTCCAGGGGAGGATATGGCAGCCTTAGAATACTTGACAAAATCCATTTCGATCTGATTAAGGCAAATCCAAAAATAATTGTGGGTTACAGTGATATCACGGCCCTGTTGATTGCTATACAAAAAATGACCGGACTTATTACCTTCCATGGTCCTGTAATTGAAAAACTTGCCCATGCCCATAAAAACAACTGGGAAATTCTTACTCAACTGCTTACTTCTGATAATTATTATCAGAAAATAGAATTTTCCGAAGGCCGGATACTTTATCCCGGAAAGGCAGTCGGGCATCTGATAGGAGGCAACCTGAGCCTGATCTCTCATCTTATTGGAACCCCCTATCTCCCTTCTTTTGAAGGTTGCCTGTTATTTCTGGAAGAAAAGGGTGAGCCCTTATACAGGATAGACCGTATGCTGACCCACCTGAAACTCAGCGGTCAGTTATCAGGACTGACAGGCATTATGGCGGGTGAATTTTACGAATGCGGAGAGATGGATGCAATTAACCGATTATTAATGCATATAGCTAATGATTTACATATCCCGGTTGCCTCAGGCCTTCCTGTTGGTCATGGGCCCATGAATATTACTCTTCCTCTTGGCGTGAAAGCGGAGCTGGATACAAATTACATGACACTTGAAATCCAAGAAGTCTGTATGGAATCATGACGGATCTGATTAAACAAAGACTCGCTGAACTGAAAAACTGGATCAATAATGAAATTAATCCTGTTAACATAACAGGTCTTTCAGGCACGGCACTTCCCTACTTCTTTTCTCTCTTCCTTAAGGATCTAAAAAAACCATGCCTCGCAATTCTACCAAGCAATAAAGAAGCAGAGCGGCTATATGATGAACTATCGTTTTTCATGTCCGGCCAAAAAGGTATGGACTTGAACGGCGCAGCACGTATATACGAATTTCCGCCTTATGATCTTACCCCCCTTACAGGTCTAAGCCCGGATATAGAAGTAGTGATTCGCCGCCTTAAATCACTTTATGCATTGATAACAGATGAAAATCCAGTGGTCATAACATCTCTCGAAGCAATATTTTTTAAAACCTTGCCTAAAAAAGCCTTTATTAATGCTATTGACTACCTTGAAACAGGAGAAGAGCTGAACAGAGATCTTTTTATTCACAGACTTGAAGTAAATGGTTACCAGCGTACCTCTCTGGTTGAAGAAAAAGGAGCCTACTCTGTCCGTGGCGGTGTTATTGACTTCTTTTCGGCTCTTTACCCAATGCCGATCCGCCTGGAATTCTGGGGTGATCGTATCGAAGCTATACGGCTGTTTGATCCACTCAGCCAGAGGTCACAAAATTTTTTAGAGGAAATAGTAATTCTGCCTGCAGCAGAAGTTATCATGGATACAAAAAATATCGAAACGGCTCGGTCTATGGGCAGACTCCCGAACCAGCCTGAGTATGGTATTCACTTCCCCGGAGAAGAGGCCTGGCTTAATCATTTTTATCCGCACCTTGAAACTATTTTTCATTATCTTCCTGAAAAAGGGATTATTGCACTTTTTGATCAACATCGTACCGAGGCAGTATTTAAAAAAGCAAAAGACAAGTTCGAAAATGACGTAATTAAATATCGTCAAGAGGCATCGGAAAAAAGGATACCATTCCCCGAAACTGAAGGTGTCTTTGCATCCCTTGAAGAAATAACATCAAAAAGTACAAGTCACCAGAAACTTAACTTCAGCGAATTGGATCTTCATGGCAATAATATCGATCAGGGAATGTACATATATTTTGAAGGTCCTTTTCAGATAGATTATGACCTTGATATGCGCCTTGTTGGCAAAGGAAAGGTATCCATAGCTCCTCTTGTGGAAAAAATATCCAGGTGGGTCTCTTCCGGGGCATCGGTTATCCTCGTTATCCGTACTGAACAGCAGGCGAACCGTTTACGGGATATACTTGAAAACTACGATGTGCGAATAGGCCTGATGGTTCCCTTCTGGACTGAAATAACTCATAAGCCAGGATTATATATATGTACAGGCCGTATTTCAAAGGGGTTTATATGGCCCGATATTGGTCTGTATGTAATAAGTGAAAACGATATTTTCGGCACAAAGAGAACTGTCTCCGACGAAAGAAGAAAATCAAGAGGGAGTGAGCTTAACTGGTCAAATTTCAGTCAGCTCAAATCAGGTGACTTTATTGTACACGAGGAACATGGAATTGGTCGCTATATCGGGCTTGAAAAGCTTGAAATACATAAAAAAGTTAACGACTTTGTTATTATACAATACGCCGATAACGCCAAGCTCTACATACCGGCCGACCGCATAAATATTTTACAGAAATATGCAGGATCAGATGAGACAATACCGAAACTTGACAAATTAGGCGGCCTGAGCTGGAATCTTGCAAAACAAAAGGCAAAAAATTCAGTCAAAAGAATTGCCAAACAGCTGGTACAGATATATGCCCTGAGAAAATACCGCAAAGGACATGCATTTTCTCCTCCTGACCACTATTTCAGGGAATTTGAAGCCACTTTTAAGCACGAGGAAACTTACGATCAAATTAAGACAATTGAAAATGTCCTCGACGATATGACTTCAGATCGACCAATGGACCGCCTTATATGTGGCGATGTAGGTTTTGGAAAAACCGAGGTTGCGGTCAGGGCAGCTTTCCTGGCCGTATCAGAGGGAAAACAGGCAGCCCTTCTCGTGCCTACCACAGTCCTGGCTGAACAGCATTATGAGACTTTTAAAAACAGGATGTCCCCTTACTCGATACGAATCGGGATACTCAGTCGTTTCAAAACAAAGGCTGAGCAGACAGAAATTCTGGGCAAACTTAGATCAGGGGAAATTGATATATTAATAGGAACTCACAGGATCCTGCAAAAAGATGTAAAATTCAAAGATCTGGGCCTTTTAATTATCGACGAAGAACAGCGGTTCGGAGTTAAGCAGAAAGAGGCATTAAAAAAATATAGATCTATTATTGATGTATTGGCCATAACTGCAACTCCGGTTCCAAGGACTCTTCAGATGTCCATGACAGGAGTCAGAGACCTTAGCATCATTGAAACTCCTCCCGAAGACAGGCTGTCTATTCAGACATATCTATCGCCTTATGATGAGTCCCTTGTTATCCGCGCTTTAACCTTTGAAATGGAAAGAGGAGGGCAGGTCTTTTTTGTCCACAACAAGGTTCAGACAATAGAAGACATGGCAGACAAACTTAGAAGTCTCGTTCCCGAGGCACGCTTTGCAGTAGCACATGGCCAGATGAAGGGAAATGAACTCGAAAACAGAATGATACAGTTTATCAACAGGGAAATAGATGTGCTCGTTTGCACAACAATTATTGAATCCGGACTTGATATACCGTCCGCCAATACAATTATCATTAATGAGGTTGATCGCCTTGGATTAGCACAAATATATCAATTAAGGGGCAGAGTGGGCAGATCCAAAGAAAAAGCCTATGCATACCTGCTGCTGTCAAATGAATCCACGCTTTCAAAGGATGCAGAAAAAAGGCTCAAGGCACTCATGGACTTCTCCCGTCTGGGTGCGGGTCTCCACCTTGCAATGCATGATCTTAAGATACGTGGCTCAGGTAATATTTTAGGGTTCGCCCAATCCGGGCACATTTCTGCAGTAGGTTATGAACTTTACCTCAAATTGATTGAACAGGCCGTTGCTGAACTAAGAGGTGAAATATGGGAGGAAGACATAATTCCTGAGATCAACTGGAACATAAATGCGTTCCTTCCTGAAGATTATGTAATAGATACAGATGTCCGTCTGAATCTATACCGCAGGCTTTCGGGTATAAGTGATAAAAGAGATTTATCTGCCATAAAAGAAGAGATTCATGATCGTTTCGGCCCCGCTCCGATTGAGGCAGAAAATCTTCTTGCTTCGATATCTATCCGGCTGTTACTGAAAAAAGCAGGGATTAATAAGCTTGAAGTCGGACACAAAGGAATTACCATGACTTTTGCACATTCAACTAACGTTGATACTGAAAAAATAGTCCGGATTGTGGAAAAAAAGCCTCATAGATTTAGATTATTACCCCAGAATAAAATAACAGTTAATATTCGCCTGCCATCGCCGCCCGAATGTTTCGAAAGGATTGAAAAAATCATTGAAGATTTTTTTTCATAGAATCTAATTACCAATAAAACCGGGCCAATCTTTATAAATAGCTGTGAAATATTAGCTTACTCAAGCTGCAGATACTGCATGCCAGTCTTAGATGCAGATTAAGCCATGCTGGGGAAACAAAGTTTTAAAAAAGATATTTGCATTTTATTATAATGATGTTAATCTAAATATTTTTAATTTACATTTTATCTGATTTTTTAATATGATCTTTAGCAGATGTTTAATTTCATTAATGGGTTTTCACCTTCTTGCATGCTGCTTTCTGATAAGCATTGCAACGTTTGGCTGCCTGAAGTTTGAACAGACGAACAAAATGGCAGTCATTACTGTTGGAACAAGGGCTGTCACATCTGAAGAACTGAAAAAAGATATTGAATTCATAAGCGCTTTAACAAATTTTCGTTCAATTCAGAATAATGAAATAAAATCTCAACTAATAGAACATATAATTAATCACTATCTGATTCTGGAATACGGAAAAAACCAGGGAATTTCGATAAATGAAAATGATATGCAACTTGCGGTCAGTGAATTTAAGCGTGAATACACTGAGGAGTCTTTTCAGGATGCTTTGCTTCGAGGATATGTGAACTATGATCAATGGCATGAAAGGCTTAAGGAACAGTTGCTTGTAAAAAAAATTATCAAAAGTGTTATTGATACTATTCCTTCTCCCAGTTACCAGGTAATTAAGGAATATTTTGAGGCTAACACTGATCAATTCAGATCTCCCAGAATGGTAAAATTCAGACAAATCGTCACAATGACAGAAGAGGAGGCGTCGGACATTCTGAAAAGATTGCAGAATGGTGAAAATATGAGTGACCTCGCGTTAGAATATTCAACAACGCCGGAAGCGGAGAAAGGGGGAGAAGTAGGCTGGGTAGCATTCAGCGACCTCGAGGAATCAATGGAAGAAATCCTATCCTCTCTGCCTGAAGGAAAAATTAGCCCTGTTAAAAAAACTCCTTACGGATATCATATTTTTGAAGTCCTTTCGGTAAAAGAAGAAGGTATTAAAGATCTGACGGAAGTGGTTAAAGAAATAGAATCAAAACTTTTAAATGAACAGTGTGAAATATTTTTGCAAAAATGGTTAAAAGAACTTCGATCTCAATTCACAGTTAAAATCAACCAGGAGATGCTGGCAAAACTGAAGATGTCATGATTTTAAATATCCCAGGTAATATCAAGGTTTTGTGGAAAACAATTAATAGAAATGGCTTAAAAGAACAAGTTGAAACTTGAAATCATGTATATATTTTTCTCCTCGGAGACTGTGTCATAATTTTTTAAATTACACAAAGATGATGAACTCACAAAAAGTCATAAATTGCTTTTTTTCGTCACCCCGGCGAAGAGTTAGTATCGTAATTGGAGAAAATGCCAAAAAACGTCATGCCGGCGAAAGCCGGCATCCAGACCACATTAAAAACACTGGATTCCGTGTCCCGCTCCGCTTGCACGGAATGACGAAAATGGAATTATGACACAGTCTCGAAAGCCAGGGGCCAGTAATTTCATACACTTATAGATTACGGCTGGGGTTTATCCCGCACTTGATGCGGGACCGGAATGACGATCGTTTGACTTTTTACGAGTCTTTCAAAGATATGTTATATAAAATTTTCAGAAATTTTTGGATGTACTTGAATCTCAAACAGGAGCTATCAGAATGAGGTCATTAAAACTTTCCATTGTGTTTATAATAATTACCATTGCATGTCTATTATGCGAGTTATCGGCTTTTGCTGAAATCTGCAATAGGATCGTAGCAATTGTAAATGACGATATGGTCACACTCTATGAGCTAAACAGCAAGATTAGCGAAATTACCGGCATAGATCCCTCTGAACTTCAACACCGTAATGAACGAATGTATATTGAAACTCGCCAAAAAGCACTTGATTTATTGATTGATCAAAAGCTTACCGAAAAAAAAATCAGGGAGCTGGGAATAAAGGCAGATAAAGAGCAAGTAGATGCTGCTATTGAAAAAATCAAAAGAGAAAATCTTATGACGAATGAAGATTTGATAGACAACCTTAAAAAACAGGGGCTAACCTATGAGTCTTTAAAAGAAAACATAAAAAATGATATTGAGAGGATGCAATTGATTAACCTTGAAGTTAAATCAAAAATAATCATTAAAGAGGAAGATATCAAACAGTACTACACAGAGAATAAAAAAGACTTCGAAAGTGAAGAAATGGTTCATCTTGCTGCTATCATTTTAAAAAGAGAAAATCCATCAGATCAAAATGAGACCGACGCTCTTTACAATAAACTTATTGAAATCCTTTTAAAAATTAGAAATGGCGAAGACTTCGGTAAATTAGCCATGGAATTTACTGAAGGTGCAGGAAATGAAGAAGGTGGCGATCTTGGATTTTTCAAAACAGCCCAGCTCGATCCTCAGCTAATAAAAATCCTTGAAAAGATGGAGAATGAAGATGTGACAGACCCGATAATATGGCCCTCCGCAATACAAATCATCAAGCTTCTGGATAGAAAGAAAAAAGAAGTTAAACCAATCGAGGAGGTCAGGGAAAAAATTTATGACATACTTTACCGGGAAGAAGTCAATAAAAGATACTCAGCATGGATTGAGGAACTGAGAGAAAATTCTTTTACAAAAATAATATTTTAAACTCCAGTTTTAAAAAATGAAGGAAAAGGGATATAATCAGAACATTATCCAGGATGGAGAAAAAGAAAATCCTGTTAAAAGTGGATTAGGCCTCTTTTTGAGAAATGAAAGGATCAAGGCGGGACTTGATTATAAACATATATTCAATATTACAAGGCTCCAGCCACATATACTTAATGCCCTTGAAGATGAAGATTGGGATAATCTGCCTTCACCTGTCCTGGTAAAAGGATTTATACGCACCTATGCAAAAACCATTGGCTTGGATGAGACAAAGGCTTTGAATCTTTATGAGGACTACTTCAAATCCCAACATTCAGAACCTCCGAAATCCTTGAAGCAGGTAAAAAATAAAATGTGGCTGCCCGCAGCAGTTACAATTTCGTTCCTTACTGTTATATGTGTTTATTATGTGTGGGCCGGATATCCATTTCATCAAGTACCTTTTAGTAATATAGTGATTAATAAAGAACTTATTGATGATCCGGGAAATATTCACAAACCGGATGAAGAGCTTAGTACCAAAAATAATAAAATCGAACTTTCAACAAATCAAATAGATCAAATTCCAGATGTTTTTGATATAGATAGCCATACTCTGCCTTTGGAAGATCAGGATATGGCTGAAGTTTTTCCCGAAGAAAAAATTCTTGCCGCTGATGCTACAGGCGCAAGTGAATTCTCAGCGCCGGAACTTACTTTACGGGCAAACATTATTGAAGAAACCTGGTTAAATATAATTATAGATGATAAAGACCCAATGGAATATATCTTTCAACCTGGAAGCAGCCATGAATGGAAGGCAAATAGAGGCTTCAAATTGCATATTGGCAATGCAGGTGGCATAAATTTTAATATTAACGGCAGCAGGATAGAAACTCTGGGAAAAACTGGACAGGTAATCAGGATTGTCCTTCCCGAAAACTACAAAATAAGGAGCCCTCAAAATTAATATGGAAAATGTTTTTGATACTTTTGAAGCAAGAGGTTTTATAGAACAGACAACCGATCCAGAAGGTGTGCGCAATTTGCTTAGCAAACCTGCAACCTGTTATATTGGCTTTGACCCCACAGCAAAAAGCCTGCATGTTGGAAGTCTACTTCCGATTATGTCCTTGATGCATATGCAAATGGCCGGTCACAGGCCTATTGCAGTCGTCGGTGGCGGCACAGGGATGGTCGGAGATCCAAGCGGAAAAACAGAACTTCGACCTGTAATGACTAGAGAAAAGATTAATGAAAATGCAGAAGCCTTGAAAAAGCAACTCTCCCGGTTTATAGATTTCACCGATGAAAAAGCTGTTATGGTGAACAATGCCGACTGGCTCACCAAACTTAATTATATTGAATTTCTAAGGGACATTGGACGCCACTTCAGTGTTAACAGGATGCTGGCGGCAGAGAGCTATAAGGTAAGACTCGAAACAGGTCTTAATTTTATAGAGTTCAATTATATGCTCCTGCAGGCATATGACTTCTGGTATCTGTTCAAGCACTACGACTGCCGCCTTCAGATGGGTGGAAATGACCAGTGGGGAAATATCCTCGCAGGGGCTGACCTTACAAGACGTCTGGAAGGCGAGATTATACACGCCCTTACATTCCCGCTATTGACAACTTCTTCCGGCATCAAGATGGGTAAGACACATGAAGGAACAGTCTGGCTTGATGCGGAGCTTACCTCACCCTATGACTATTATCAGTACTGGATTAACCAGAATGACAATGATATTCCTCGTTTTCTTTCGCTGTTCACACTATTGCCTTTGGAAGAAGTGTGGAAATTAGGAGAGCTTAAGGGTTCCGATATCAGAGAGGCAAAGGAGGTTCTGGCCTATGAAGCAACAAAATTGTGCCATGGGCAAAAAGAAGCGGAACACGCCCGGAAAGCTTCCAGGCAATTATTTGGTCAGGATATTTCGGCGACCTCAAGCTCTGCTCCGCAGTATGCTATTGCTTCAGTTGAGCTTGAAAAAGGAATTCCGGCCTACATGCTTTTTGAAAAATGTGGTCTGTGCAAAACAAGGGGTGAGGCACGTCGCCTTCTTTCACAGGGGGGTGGATACCTCAATGACAAAAGGATCGAGGACTTCGACCAGAAAATAGACTTAAATAATCTAGTCAATAATACACTTTTGATAAGAGCAGGGAAAAAGAAATATATGAGAATTACCTTATTATAGGATCTGTAACCTGGATCGTTAATTTGCTTGAATACCTGCTGGCAGGTTTGAACATCAACAGATTTAGCATTTGCAATGAAAAACACGGACAACATATCCTTTGAAGAGGAAAAAAATATGGACTTTGATCCGGATAATGAAAATTCCGAATCCGACCAGGTTCAATTCTCACCTGTTTTACAGACTGGGGGAAGGGCTTTAGTCCCTTTTGACCCTCTTCAGATGTATCTCCTCGAAATTAGAAATTTCACGTTGCTTACAAGAGAAGAAGAAAAGAAATTGGCCATCAGGATCAGGGAAAAAGGGGATGAAAATGCAGCCTATATGCTGGTTACCTCGAATTTGAGGTTGGTTGTCAAAATAGCAATGGATTTTCACCGTTACTGGACAAAAAACATATTAGACCTTATCCAGGAAGGCAACCTGGGACTTATGCAGGCAGTAAGAAAATTTGATCCTTATCGCGGTATTAAATTTTCTTACTATGCATCTTTCTGGATAAAGGCTTACATGTTAAAATTTATAATGGATAACTGGAAACTGGTAAAGATTGGAACAACACAGACCCAGAGAAAATTATTCTTCAATCTTGCCAAGGAAAGAGACAAGCTTATTGCTGAAGGTTTCAGCCCTGAACCTAAGCTTTTAGCTGAACGCCTTGATGTAAAAAAAGAGGAAATTGTAGAAATGACTCAGCGATTAGGGGGTTGGGAGCTTTCTCTCAGTACTCCGATTGGTGATGATTCAAAAGAATCCTACGGAGACCTCTTGCCTGACCATGTTAAAGGTGTTGATGAACGACTTTCGGAACATGAAGGCATGGAGCTTCTTTCAAAAGAGCTTGAAGATTTTCGCAATACACTTTCTGGAAAAGAGGCAGAAATATTCGACAACCGTATCATGTCCGACAAACCATTAACCCTTCAGGAACTCGGCGACAAATACAATATTTCCAGGGAGAGGGTTCGTCAACTGCAGGAAAAAATAGTTAAAAATGCAAAAAAATGGCTTAAAGAAAAAATTCCTAATTTTGAAGAAGAATATTCAGACTCTATTAAATAATCTATAATTTATAAAAATTTTTCGATAGCCTTGTATCCCCCATCCTGATATAGCGGGGCCACAGGGAGATTCAATATTTATTACTTATGCATTCCAAGATTTTATCATATTTAAAAAAGCTCTCATTTTATTGTTTGACGTTATCGCTGATCTGCTTTTCAGCCTTATCATCTGCCTTGTTTCCGGCGTGTTCATGGCAAAGACCAGATCTAATCGATGAAAAACCTGTCCCGGTAATACACAAGGGAGGTCACGAAAAGGATAATATCCTCAAGGCCTATACATGGTTCTCAATGTACTCTCTTGCTGAGTCTAATGGAAATTATGACGAGGCAGAGGAATGCCTTTTGAAAGCGCTTGAAAATGATCCTGACTCGGCATATCTAAATCAAAAGATGTCGCTGCTTCTCAGAAGGTCAAAACAATACAGTAATGCCTTGACTTACGCCTGCAAAGCTGAAGAGCTTGACCCTGATAATTATGACATATTAGTTCTGGTGGCAGATCTTTTTTCACTCACCGGCAATAATGAAAAAGCCATCATTCAATATGATAAAATACTGAATGTTGATCCGGATAACCTGAGGATAAGGCTGCTTCTTTCTACTATTCTGATTAGAGAGAACGAATACCAGAAGGCCCTTGTCAATTTAGACAGACTGCTGGAGCAGAACCCGGAGATGCTGATAGGCTATTATTACCGTGGAAGGATTTACCTGGAGCTGGGCAGTTATAAAGAAGCTGAAGAATCTTTTCAAAAGGCCCTGCAGATTAACCACGCCCTTGAACCAGCATTATTTGATCTTGGAACTCTTTATCAGATCACTAAAAGATATCAGGACGCTGTCAGGAGCTATGAAAAATTAATCGAATTTTATCCTGATAACATAAATGCAAGGGAAAGACTTCTTAATCTTTACATCAGGCTTGATCTTAAAAATAAGGCTGAAAAACAAATAGAAGAAATAAAAAGCTATTCAAAGCCGGGAGAACATGGCAGGCAGGCATTAGGACTTTTATATCTAAGGCAGGGCAGATTGGATGAATCTATCGAGGAGTTAAATCTTATCGTTTCAGCATGGCCCAATGATGACAGATCCAGATATTACCTTGCCACGGCATACAAAGAAAAAGGAGATAATGAAAAAGCACTTGAACACTTCAAACACATCAAATTGGAATCAAAGTATTTCATCAATGCTCAAATACAAATTTCAGACATCCTTGATGCAAAGAATGATTATGATGGAGCCATAGAGACCCTCAAAGACGCAATTATAAAAACACAGGGCAACCAAAAGCTTTTTCTTATGCTGGCGTCACTATACGAAATGAACAAGGACTATGCAAAAGCTATTGAAACCTTAAAAGAAGGCCTAAAACATCATGACAGCGACATTGAACTCCTTTTTCAACTCGGGGTTCTTTTTGACAAGACAGATGACAAGGCATCCTGCATTAAAACCATGCAGAAGATACTTCAAATTAAGCCTGATCATGCTGAAGCACTTAACTATATAGGATACACATATGCAGACCAGGGAATTAAGCTGGATGAAGCAATGGAGCTTATCCAAAAGGCGGTCAAATTAAAGCCTGAAAGCGGCTATATAATGGACAGCCTGGGCTGGGTATATTATCGCAAGGGTTTTTTTGAAAAAGCACTGCTCCATCTTGAAAGAGCTGCCGAACTGACTCCCGATGATCCAACTATTAGTGAACATCTTGGAGATGTCCACTTTACTAAAAAAAACTATGCCAAGTCTCTTGAATATTACAAAAAGGCTCTGTCACTTCAACATCCTCATGAAGATAGAATAAAAAAGAAAATCAGTGAAGTGGAACAATACCTCGAAAAGAAGGAATAATCAGTTAGCCACAATGAAATCTCCCTTTACTGGTTTATGGGAGCTTCGTTGAGGTTGGATCAAAGGGTACATAATACAGTTAAAGAATATGTTCAAAATTAATGGATTACTAAAAAATCAATCCGTAAAAAAGCCCGCTAAATCGCATCAAAAATATTCAGCCTTTAAAGGATATTTTTCTATTGTGCTGATCTCGATTTTAATCATTTTTATTTTCGGGTCCTGCGCACCATTTTCCTTAAAAACCCGTCCAACCCCTCCCCCTTTCAGCCAGAATGAAATATTTAATATTTTCAGCAAATTCAAAAAGCAAAAAAGATGGGCCGATACCTTTTTCAGTTCAGGCAGGCTGGAATTCAGGGGCAGTGATATCGAAGGTGAATCAGATATACTGATAGCCTGCAGCAGAGATCCATTCAGGCTTAAAATTGAACTCACACATTCCTGGGGCAAACCTCTGCTTCATATCCTTATCCATGAAAAGACTTTTCATATCCTCTCGTTTCAAGAGAAGCAATACGGCATTGGGGAATTGGGGGATTACTTTAAGTGGAGTTTTTTCCCTGTATCTTTAAATCAGGATCAGCTTTGGGGAATTGCACGCGGATTTCCTGTTCTCGAAGATTATAAAACTGTAGTATCCGGAAAAGGAAACCAAATCACCCTGCTTGACAATAAAGGCAAATACCTTCAGGTCATTGATTTCCTGCCGGAAAGCGATCTGCCCGGTAAGATTTCTTTTCCCCAACAAAAGCTGCAGATTTCATTTATGGATTTCCAGACAATAGATGATCTTTATTATGCAAGCAGTATTATGGCAAAAGATGACACAAATGATAATGTACTTATTCTTAACTTGAAACAAATGGTCTTTAATAAACCCATCTCTGAGGATTTTTTTGTTTTGGAAATCCCACCCGACTTTAAAATAATTCAGATCCCGGGATCAAAAGAAAAATAGGATAGGCTCATTTGGATATCTCCATTATTATCGTTAACTGGAACACTAAATACCTGCTCATTGAATGTCTTGATTCCATATTTCAGACCGTAAAGTCGATCAGTTTTGAAGTCTGGGTCGTGGATAACGGATCAGAAGATGGAAGCATTGAGGCAATCAGGGATAGATACCCTGGCATAAATACTATAGAAAACATGATGAATCGTGGCTTTGCATCAGCCAATAACCGTGCTTTAAAACAAATAAAGGGGCGTTATGCATTATTGCTGAATACTGATGCCAAGCTTACTGATGGAGCAGTAGAGCATCTGTTTAACTTTATGGAAACCACTCCAGAGGCCGGTATGGCATGCGGGCAGCTGTTAAACCCTGATGGCTCCAGGCAAAACTCATTTGCCAATTTTCCTTCCGTTATAAGTCTGCTTTCTAATGAAACAATCCTGAGGACCCTTTTCCCGAATCGATTTCCAAGCAAGAGAAAACAATATACGTCTCCAGTAGAAATAGAATCCTGTATAGGTGCCTGCATGATAGTTCGAAAAAGGGCTATGGATGAAGTTGGATTACTTGATGAGACCTATTTTTTCTTTTTTGAAGAGACTGACTGGGCCTTCAGGATGAAAAAGGCCGGGTGGTACTCTTATTTTGTTCCGGGTGCCAGGATAATCCATGGACAGGGTAAAACTGTGGGAGCAAATTCAAATGCCAGGATTATGTTTTATCGCTCAAGATATATATATATTAAAAAATGGCACCGGCGTTCCTGGCTGGCTATGCGTATCATTATCTTTACCCGTCTGCTCATTAATGCAGGATTAAACCTGGCAGGTGTAATGGTTACTTTTGGCATGTATCCTGCTATAAAAAAGAAACTTGAGATATATGGCAGACTGATATTGTGGCATCTGAAGGGGTGTCCCTGACCCAATAAGGAATCATACAAACCGGTAAAACAGCTCTGGTAAAAAATATCACAGCTAATCTCCGGAGACAATAATTTTCCATAAAGGAATAATATTTGTGTCTTTAAAGCAAAGCAGATTTAACTTTTCACGGGAAGCCCTTTTTGTAATCCTGCTGGGTTTTGCTATTCGGCTTTTTATCTGCCAGTTCACCTATATAATCAATCCGGACGGTGTACTGTACATACATCAGGCAAGGGCATTATACTACAGGCAATGGGAATCTCTTACCACCTGCAGCATGAGTTTCCTGTCTATCTACCCCGTAATTATATCATGGGCATATTCCATTTTTAATGACTGGATCATTGCAGCCAAATCAATATCAGTCCTTTTTGGCTCCATGACACTGATACCTGTTTATCTTTTGTTTCGTCGAATTTTTGATGATAAAATCAGCACGTTAGGCACTCTGGTCTTTGCCCTCATGCCTGTATTTGCAATCAGAAGCGCTGATGTTGTCAGAGGACCTGTTTACTGGTTTTTTTCAGTCCTGGGGATATACTTTTTTGTCAGCCGGTTCTACGGCAGTAAATTCCGCCTGTATCTGTTCTTAAGTTGCCTGTCTTTTTTACTGGCTTCACTCGCAAGGATAGAAGCCATGATGTTTATAGCATTATCCTTATTTTTCCTGCTGATTAAAGATGCCAAAAAAATACAGAGTTCGGCTTTTTTTATACTGCCGTCTTTTATTGCACTTTTTCTGATCCTCAGCAGCTCCATATTTTTAGATTTATCAATTAGCAGTATTTTCAGGATCAATGAAATCCAGGTAAAATTTTCAGGACCATTTATCGAACATATTAATCTCAGGGCCTATCTTCAAGACCTGTCAAATCAACAGCACATTGAAACAGTGAAATTCTTTCTGCACAAGGCAAGAAATCTTACCTGGCTGATCGCAATAGGAACTCTCTTTGTTTATGTAGTCAAAGTCTTTTTTTATCCCTTTTTTTTACTTTTTTTGGCTGGGTTTATGAAATTAAATGGCAAAATAAAAGAAATAAAGCCAATTTTTTATCTGCTGATTCTGTCCGTAGCAGCTCTGGTTGTATTATATTTTCATATATTACAGACCTGGATAATATCACAGAGGTTTATGGTTTTATTTGTTTTGCCTTCCTTCATATTTATTGGATTTGGTCTTAAAAACTTAACAAATTTTCTGAAAGCCCGGCTTTCCCTGAGTCTTCCTGCGGCTCTATCATTAGTCTGCCTTCTGGTACTGGTCTTCGGCCTTTCCAAGGATCTGAAACCAAGAGAGGCAGATAAGCTGGTTTTCAGAGAAATCGGTGAATTCATTGCTAAACAGGAAGGCAACAGCAAAGAAATAGAAATTGCAGCATCTCTGCATACAATAAGATGGTTATCCTTTTATGCCAATCTGAATTATCCCGGTGCCCCGTGTCCCCAGCCATGTAGCAGTTTTTTAGCGATAGTCGGAGATAGTTATAAATGCTTTATACGTAATCTGCATCGAAATAAATTCAGATACTTTCTATGGGAAGAAAAACATTGGCCAAACCACACATTTAATTTTATAGAACAGAAGAAGGCAGACGATTTTTCAGAACTGAGACGATGGAACCACCCCGATACCGGTCGGATGATACTTTTTAAGTTAGCTGATTCATGATCCTGCTTCTATTTTTAACGGCACACGCTTTCCATCTGCAAAAAGATGGCACAGTTCCTGAGCAACACACCATTTTATCTGCGCTTGTGAATGAAAACTAACGCCTTTCGGCGCCCGGGCTGTCAATTCAAGTTCCCCGCTTTTGAGATGAAGGTACTGGTCAGACCCAAGATTACTAACAATCTCTACACTTCCAGGAAATCCATGAACAGCTTCGACTATCCTCATATCCTCGGGCCTGATTCCCAGAACGGCTTCTCCCAGAGAAAGGCCATCCCACAGATCTAAATCCATATTGAAATCAGGGTGGTTAAAATAGAATTGTCCTGCCCTGTGTTCAATGTGTCCATTTATCAAATTCATGGCCGGCGACCCTATAAATGTAGCCACAAAAATATCCGCAGGGGATCCATAGACCTCCTCCGGCGTACCAATCTGATGTATTCGTCCTGACTGCATTACAGCCACTTTATCCCCAAGTGTCATTGCCTCTATCTGGTCATGAGTAACATATACCATGGTCCCCTGAATCTCCTGATGCAGCCTTTTCAGTTCCACACGCACACTGACACGCAGACGGGCATCGAGGTTGCTTAATGGTTCATCAAAAAGGAAAATTCGAGGTCTTCTGACAAGGGCTCTTCCCATAGCCACCCTTTGTCGCTGACCTCCTGAGAGCTGACGCGGCTTTCGGTCAAGCAGACCTTCAATATCGAGAAGAGCTGCCGTAGCCATCACCCGCTCTGGAATCTGCTTAACAGGCACTTTGCGCATCCTGAGTCCGAAAGCAAGGTTATCAAAAACCGACATGTGCGGATAAAGGGCATAACTCTGAAATACCATAGCCACATCACGGTCACGGGGTTCCAGATGATCTATAGACCGTCCATCCATAAGGATACTGCCTGAATCCTGATGTTCCAGACCGGCAATAATCTGCAGTAAAGTGCTTTTACCGCACCCTGAAGGTCCCACAAGAACACAGAACTCACCAGGCCTGACCGCCAGGCTTACATCCTTAAGGGCGGTAACTCGCTCAAAGGACTTACTTATTTTTTCAATATTCAATGAACTGGCCATACCCTATCCCTTAACAGCACCCGCAGAAAGGCCGCTTATGATGCGGCGCTGAAAAAACATCACCAGAATTACAAGCGGGGCTGTTGTAATTAAGGATGCTGCTGCTATCTCCCCCCATGGCACAGTGTACTCACCCTGAAAAAGGGCGATTCCAACAGGCATTGTCTGGCGCGAAGGATCAGTTACTATCAGAAGTGCCAGGAAAAACTCATTCCAGGCATAGATAAAACTGAGAATTGCGGCCGTAAATAGACCCGGGGCTGCCAGGGGCAGGATTACACGTCCGAGGACACCCAGCCTGCTGCTGCCGTCCACCAGGGCAGCAGATTCAAGTTCCTCCGGGATCTCACGAAAAAACAGTGCCAGTATCCAGACGGTCAACGGCAATGTCAGGGCCACATAGGGAAATATAAGGCCGGCAAATGTATTAAGCCATCCGATCCATCGGAGAAAACGCCAGATCGGACCTGCAATGGAAATCTGCGGAAACATTGCGCATGAAAGTATAATCAGGAGAATAAAACGGGACCAGGAAGTCTTCAAACGGGAAATCGCATAGCCAGCCAGAGTCCCGAACATCAGGGTAACAATTGTTGTTGACCCTGCGACTATAAATGAGTTTCTCAGATATGCAAGGATATCATATCTGAAAATCGCTGAGTGAAAAAAATCCAGATTAAAAGCCGGCCACACTGCTGGAGGTATTGCCGTAACCTGAGAATGGGTCTTGAATGCAGTGGATACAAAAAGTATGAAGGGCATTACAGAAAAGACTGCTGAAGCAAGAACCCCTGCTGCTAAAATGGAGCGCCTGTAAAATGAACCTTTCATATACGGGCCTCCATAAGCCTGCGCCCTGCCAGATGTACATAGAGAACGGCAAGAAAAAGTATAATAATGAATATCACTACAGAAATAGCCGAACCGTAACCCATTAACCCCTCAACGAATAATTTTCTGTACCCGTAAAGCTGGAGGACATTGGTCCCATCCGCAGGACCTCCCTGGGTCATGACAAAGGCCAGGTCGAATACTCGAAAGGCATCTATGGTTCTGAAAAGCAGCGCCACAAGCAGAGCCGGACGGATAAGAGGCAGTGTGATATGCTTAAAGCGCCGCCAGGTCCCGGCACCATCAACTGCCGCTGCCTGATTAAGTTCCTCCGGAATGATCTGGAGGCCTGCCAGAATCAGCAACGCCGCAAATGATGATGTCTTCCATATATCGGCTGTAATTATTGCCGCCAGCGCTGTATTTGGAAGGGCCAGCCATGGAATATATGATGTGCTGTTGCCCCCGAACAGCATATAATTAATAAGTCCGTATGAGTCATTGAACAGAAAACGCCACATCTGGGCCGCAACAACCGTAGGTATAGCCCACGGGATCAGCACGCACGCCCTTAGTGCACCGCGACCTGGAAAACGCAGATTAATTAACAGGGCAAGAAACAGACCGATTAACAGTTCGAAGAAAGTTGTAACCGTAACAAAAAAAAGAGTAACCCAGAATGAATGTCTGGCAACAGGGTCCTGGAACAGCTCTCTGTAATTGGACAGGCCTATGAATAGCTCTCCCAATCCGGGCAGTCCAATAATGACCCTGTGCAGACTCAGCCAGATGGATTGGCTGATTGGCAGAGCAATAAAAAGCAGTAAAATGCCGAGTGCAGGTAAAAGTAATATGAGGAAAAAGCTTTGAGCTTTCAGCCTCATGGCTCCAGGGCCTCCCCCAGTCTTAGAAATCTTTTGATACTGCCGGCAGACCTTATGGCCAGTTCATGTATATCAGCCTCAGGATCCACTATCCCTCGGCTGAAAAAACGCTGCAGCTCCTGACTTATCATCGGATAAACAGGTGATACCGGCCGCGGTCGGGCGTTCTGAAATGCCGGCAGAAAGTCCGCCAGATGAGGCATTTTTTGCCGGACTTCATCATCCCTGTAGACATCCTGTCGCGCAGGCGCAAGGCCAGCCTCCAGAGCCAGCTTCTTCTGGCTGTCATAAGAGGTCATAAAGCGGACAAAGGTAATGGCAGACTCCTTTTTGTTTGACCAGCGGCTTATACCGAACTGCCAGCCTCCGAGTGTGGAGGCAGTTCTATTTCCCTTAAAAGCAGGCAGGGGACCAACACCAACCTTGCCGCTTAATGCTGATCTTTGGGGATTGTTTGAAACTGCCCATGCATAGGGCCAGTTTCGATGAAAAATGACCTTTCCCTGAAGAAAGATATCCAGTGACTCCGGTTCCTCATAGTTTATAACTCCGAGTGGAGCGGCCGAACCGATAATACGGTCGCGTACAAAAGCCACTGCATCAACAACCTTATTATCTGTCAGATTAACGTGCCCGCTGGCTGAATTTAAAATCTCACCACCGTTTGACCACACGAATTCCAGCATATTACATACCAGACCTTCATACTGCTTGAACTGACCGGAGTATATCCTGAGACCGGGGTCATTTTCACCGGCAAGGACTTTCCTGCCCTGCGCCAGCATCTCATCCCAGGTTTCTGGCGGTTTTAAACAATACTTTTCGAGGAGGTCACGGCGGTAGAACAGTAATCCGGAGGCCACGTAGCATGGAACCCCGTATATTCCGCCTTTATATGTGTTGGCATCTATCGGGCCCTTCAGAAAAACTACACGTTCATGAATATCAAAAAAGGATGACAGGTCAAGTGCCCATCCCGCACTTGCAAATTCAGCCGGCCATACCACATCCATAAAAAAGACATCCACGGATGTATCCCTGTTTTTCAGCCGCTGGGTTACAATGGCATGATACTCTGTGGAAGAATGGGGACCAACCTGTATTTTAACACGTATGTCCGGATTTCTGCTGTGGAAGTCATCAATCAATTCTTCCCAGACTTCCGGCTGATTCGGCTTCCACGTCAAAAAAGTAATAACCTCAGTCACCGCTGCTTCGCTTTGAAGAGCCATAAATAAAATCAAGGCTGCGGCAAGTGTCAGAATTACTGAACATAACTTTCTGCAGATCCTCATCCTGCTCCTCCTTCCGCCGCCTGACTGTATCTGCCCGATGTCCATTCTTCCTGACTGTTCAGAAAATAGTCCTCTAATGCAGCCGGCTGCCGCAACCCTATCCTTCGATAAAGCAGGGGGCGCCTCTGCTCCATTACAGGTTCGGCATTGCGCCACTCTTCCGCCTTGTCGAGATTAATACTGGCATGCAGGATAGTTTCGTTTTCTCCTGCACTTACCATGCGTTCGCCCTGAGGATCGAACACAGCACTGTGCCCTGAAAAAAGTTCCCCCGGACGGTTGGCATAAACTACAAATACTTCATTAAAAATAGCAGCCCCTGCCATACGGCGCCACATATAACGCACTGGAAAATGCCGTGGAACTGCTGATATGTTTACTATAATCAAAGCTCCTGTAAGGGCCAGCACACGCCAGACTTCCATAAACGCCGCATCATAGCAGATATTTATCCCGATCTTTCCCAGAGGGGTGTCGAAGGCCCTTATTTCCCTGCCTGGGAAAAAATTTTCAGTCCAGTGCACATGCGTCTTGACATAGCTCTGGATTGTCTCCCTGTCCACATATGTGGCCACATTATAATAACGTTCACCTCTACGCTTCAATTCACCGATTATGACCCGTGCATCCTGCCCCTGTACAAAACGATAAAGGTCTTCTGAAACAGAGCTGTATACAACCTTCATCTTTCTATAGAGAAATCCTTCGGGCTTTTCAAAAGAAGGATGACCGTGCAGCATCAGCTCGGGGAATATGATCAGATCACATCCGCTGTTTTCGGAAATGATGTCCTTGATTCGTTCCACATGTGCCTGTATATTGCCCGAATTGTAATTTATCTGGGCAATGCACAATGAAATATTCCTGGGTGTAATAATCATAATAAACTCACAGCAGGATGCAGTGATCTCCCCGTTAATAATTTAATCAGCTTAAAAATTTTACAGTAAAGCTCTGCTGTACTTCGTCTACAAGCTTCTGCAGAAAGAAACGGGCAGCATCCTCACCGTACACAATCTCACCATACCGATAAATACTGCCCTTATCATTCTGGAGATTCTGGGCAACCAATTCAGGCTGGATCTTCCCGATGTTACGGTCTGCAATGCGTTCGACCATATCATGTATCCCCGAGCCGGTCTGTGCCGGGTCCTTAATCCGAAAGGCCAGATATGCCGGGACACCCAGTTCCACTGCAGCCTGCCTGTGGACCCGCTTGCGCATCTTGTCATTCTTTCCCTCCAGTTTGAGGCGAGGTGAAATGCGCATGGAGGTCTGGATCACATCCCGATCCATGTAAGGGCCTCGCAGTTCAATTGAATGTGCCATGGTCAGTTTATCCTCACGCTCAAAGGTATCAGTATGAGAAAGATTCAGGTCTTCCCACATCTTTTCATGCAGTCTGAGATAACCATGTTCGGCCAGAACATCATTGTACCATGGGTACCCGGCGAACAACTCATCTGCGGCCTGTCCGGTAAACATTATCTTTACCCCGTCTTCCGCTGCCATCTTGGCTGCAAGATACATGGGTATTGCCACTTCCACCTGGAGCAGTCCGCTTTCCTCCACGTTTTTTATAATCTCAGGCAGAATATCCTCAACAGTTTTTTCATCAATAATGGCCGTCTTCAGCTCAAGGCCCAGATCTTCAGCTACCAGCCTGGCAGCCTGAATATCTCCTGAATCGGCTGTACCTGCACAATAGCAGATTATGTTCTTTCCTTCGCGCTGCAAGAGCTTTGAAACGAGGACAGAATCAATTCCGCCTGAAAAAATGACTCCTATGGTATCCTCGTACAAACCTGCTACCCTCTTGGTAATGGCCCTGCAGAGGACATCCTTGTAAGCATCCACCGCCTCTCTGAAATCCACGATATCGATCTGGGGCATCTGCAGATGATACCCCTCATGAACTCTCGCGCCTGATTCCGTAAGCTCAAGTATATCACCGGGATTCAGGCGTTCGGGTTCGTCTTTTCCGTTCCATAGTGCCTTCTTTTCTGATGCAAAGTAGGTCACATCTTCGCTGGTTACAAAGTAAAGAGGTTTTTTGCCTATAGGATCACGAGCAAGTACAATGCTTTTGCCATCGGTAACCGCAATGGTGTACATGCCGTCCAGAAGGCCCGCGACTTTTTTAACGGCCTCCAGAAGATCCCCCTCATAGGTTTCCTCCAGAAGATGAACAACGACCTCACTGTCGCTTTTTGTCCTGATATGATGTTCCCTGTAAAGCAGGGTACGAAGTTTCTGATAATTATAAATCTCGCCGCTCTGCATCAGCAGCAGTTTTCCGTCACATGACTGATTGGGATATCTGGATCCACCGTTTCCGACAATGCTGAGGCTGGAATGACCAAGTGCAATCCTGCTCTCCCTTCGTAAAAAATCTTCCAGAGATCTAATTTCCGTTCCGGGGAAAATCTCACCATCAAGATATACTACATTTTCATCAGGGCCCCTGTGCTCCATTTTCTTAAGCATATCATACAGATCAGTTGATTTCAGTTTTCCTTTATGGGCAAAGTGGCCGCATATGGCACTCATTTTAAAAACTCCTTTCGTTTTAGGTGCACGGAAGATCCGAAACACCTGATTAATATCTGTTCGGGTCCATGACCCTAAAATGCGCAGGGAAATAAGAACTTGAGGAAATCCTTAAATGAATACGAAGAAGGGTCTGAGCCCGGCAGAAAAGTATTAATGAATTGTAATTAAAATTGATTTTAATTTAATTTGAGCAGACTGTCAAGTCCAAATTTTGAAGAGAATCAAATAGTTGCGTTAAGCGGCCAGAATAGCGGGGTTTTTCTATATCAGATTGGAAGCCAATTTTCCGTATCTTCGGAATATTTCCAGATCCCGTTCCAGGTAAATATTTATGGCCTCATGGAAAGTCCAACAATTGTCATTCCTGCGAAAGAGACTGTATCGCAATTCCTTTCTTTGTCCCAGCCAGAGGCTGGTAACCCCGCCCTTGATGCGGGACCGGACTGGCGACTTTTTGCGAGCTTGTCTAAACTCGATGTATGTAAGGCAGAAAAATATAGCCCACTTTCTGAGATTCTCGGAAAACCGCTTGATACAAGAAACATACTGTATATAGGCATAATGATACTGAGAATCAAGCGCATGTTCAGTCCTTTTCAAATTTTGGATCCTGCCGTTCAATCATAACGGGAGAGCACCTTTCAGCAGATTCATAACATATTCACCTCCCTGAGTTTTTACATAATCCAGTATTATGGGCGTAAACTTTCCCACCATGTCACCGGACAACCCCAGTTTCTTAAAAGAGCCTGTCAATGCCGCCATACCTCCCAGTTTGCTCGAACTGCCGCCCAGCATGGATGACAGACCTCCGAGAGAACCCGACCCTCCTTCCAGCTTGGGCGCTGCGCCCAGCATACTGTCAATACCGGGAACTGCCTCTGCAACCTTTGAAAAATCTTCAACGCTCAGGTTCTGTTTGGCCGATTGAAAGATTGACCCCGCGCCCCCTTCAGCCTGATCCTCTGTAACCCCGAGCTGGCTTGAAAGCAGGCCAACCAGGCCCAGGTCACCCGCATGGACCGGGACATATGCCAGCCAGCAAATTAAAAACACTGCCACCAACATTCCCTGAACAAATTTTACCCTGATCATTTCACACCTCCATGTATCTATTCCTTGAGTTTTATCTTTAAAAGACCTTCCTCTACTTTAACGTCCTCAATGCCGTCAGAAAAGGTCTTCCAGAAACCCTTTTCCGTGCCGAATCTTTCAACCAGGTCAATATCTTTCATACCTCCCATCCATGAATTCGGAAGAGGTACACCCATAACCGTAATTCCCTTTAATATAACGACCGGTTTTCCGTTTTTGTAAGTAAAGGCCATGCCTGATCTGACACGGAGTATTTTACCTCCGAATACCGGAAAATCTTCATCAATCGGCAGTAGTAATTTTGCGCTTATAAGATCATTGGACAAATCAATTGCCAGCTTTTTTGCAAGATCCGTATTACTTGCCAGCAGTCCGTTTATTTCCCTTTCGGTTAATTCAATCTCCCTTTTAAGGCCTTTTTCATTGTAAGGTTCAGGTTCAAGGAGAATATCGGGATCATGACTTTCTGACAGGGATGATTTGATATTATTCTTATTAGGTGAAACAGCAACTGCTGCTGAAGGATCTATCTTTTCCAGTTTTGCAGTCAATGCCTTTTTTTCGGCTGAATTGAGTGTCACCGGTGTGAATTCAGACGGGAAAAACCAGGTCCTGAAAACAAAAATGGTAACTCCTGCGGTAATAATGACAGCTATGATGATTAGCCCGAATACCTGCAGGCAGCCAAAACGTCTTTCAGTATTCTTTGAATAATATCTGTTATCTCCCTCCATTTTTGTTTCTCCTCCTAATCTGTATTTCAAATATCATAGAGCATGTTTTAACTCAAGATATGATAGACTATCAAGAGAACCTGGAATTTTCAGGATTGTTTAAGTAAATTTATCATTTTTCAGTAAAGATCTCAGCGATTAAATCCCCGAAAAATAACCAGAACAATTACCGCCCCTATTATAGCCAGGATAAAACTGCCTGCATTGAATCCTGTCACGCTTCCCAGTCCAACTAAAGAGCCAATGAAACCGCCGACAAATGCACCTGCTATTCCAAGAAGCATTGTTGCTAAAAGTCCGCCCCGCTGTTTACCCGGCATTATCAATTTTGCAACTATTCCGACGATGAGACCCATGATGATCCAGCTCAATATTCCCATTGCTATTCTCCTTTATCTGTTTATGAATCAAAAAATGGAAATCCTTACCCTTGTCCGTTCCAAATAATCAAATCATAAAATATCCGAATAATCTCATTTCCCTCATTATCATCGATAAAAATTAAAGAAACTGAACATAAAGCCGGGCATAAGGCATATGTCTACTTGAATCTCGAAGCAGCCGACTTCAATGCACTGCTGAGAGAGTCCCAGGCAATGTCAATACCTGCTTTAAGGTCCTCCCATGCATCATCACCAGCGTCCTTAAGCTCGGTAAGTTTATTGGCGGCAGCTTCCTGTATAGATCTCAGCTCTTCGATTTTTTTGTAGTATTCAAGTTGTACCTCAGCTTTTTCACCGTCGGCCTTTGCCTTGAGCTTGTCGATCTCCGCACTCCACTCGTCTAATTTTGCCTGTAATTTCTTCTCGTATGCTTCTTTCATCCCCATGATATTTCTCCTGTTTTATAAAGTAATTAATTGAAATATTACGCTGCCAATATTTTGATGAACTCGCAAAATTTCAAAAATGCTCTCTTTCCCTCATTCCGGCCAGCCAAAGGCTGATAAACTCCTTTCCTTTCTAAGGCATAACCTGACGATAACCAGCCCGGCGAGCTTTTTGCCGAACCTGAGTTTATAGGATTAAGGCCGCCCAGAATCCCAAAGGTTACTCAACTGGATCATAAGCTAATTCTCTTATTTCCTTTTCGATTGGCAAAATAATATTGCGCGGCATCCTGCGAAGTGACTTGTCTGCTTTTTTGCTGAAGGTTATTTAATATATTTATTTATATTAACAATAAGTAATTTAATACGCAAGGAACAAAATTTTACTAACATTTTGTTTGCCACCTGCAGGAAAAGTATCATATTTTCCCGTGATGTAATGTCTTTCGGCCCTTGCCATTGATTATCGTGAATAAAGGCCCTTTATTACCCTTAGAAACTTCATACAGGTCCAAAATAAGGGTGATTTTAGCTTTGTTTTTTTATAGAATGAATTTTTTTGCTGCTTGCGGCGGGGTATCTTGTAAAATATTGAGTGACCCGGGGGGCTTGGCCTCGTCTGCCCTGGTGGATTAAAATGAATAGCGTGGGCCGATCTTAATAGTACAAACATCTTATAAATCAGGAGATGCAAGTTGGAAAAAAGAAGACTTGGAGACAGCAATCTTGAAATAACTAAACTGATACTCGGCACATGGGCCATAGGCGGAACCATGTGGGGCAATTACGATGAAAAAGGAGCAATAGAAGCAATAGAAGCGGCCATAGACCATGAAATAAACATGATAGATACTGCTCCTGCCTATGGAAGAGGTCATGCCGAGGAATTGATCGGCAAAGCAATAAAGGGCAGAAGGGACAAAATTATTATCGCTACAAAATGCGGCCTTGACATAGAAAAAGGGCTGAGAAAGGATCTCAGCCCGGAATTTATCAGGCATGATCTTGAAATGTCCCTGAAGAGGCTCGGCACTGATTATGTTGACCTTTACCAGATACACTGGCCGGCAGATAACACCCCGATCCGGGATTCAATGGCGGCCCTGATGAAATTTAAGGAACAGGGAAAAATCAGGTTTATAGGGGTATGTAATTTTTCAGGAAATGAACTGATTGAGGCAGTTAAATACGGCGAAGTAATTTCTTTGCAGCCGAACTATTCACTTCTTGAAAGGGAAATTGAAGAAGACCGGATGAAAACCTGCGTGGAATCCGGCATAGGGATTATCTCATATGGCTCTCTGGGCGCCGGCATGTTGACTGGAAAATATAAGGAACTGCCATCCTTCAGTAAAAACGATGCAAGAAGATTTTTTTACAGGTTTTTTAAACAGAGGTACTGGCAGAAAGTAAAAGGAGTTGTGGATACAGTCTGCAGAATAGCTGAATCAAGGAATATAAAACCTGAACATGTCTCATTGGCATGGATATTATCTAAACAGGGGATTTCAGGTGCGATATTCGGAGCCAGGAATGCGGCGCAGGTTGAAGATAATATCGGCAGCGCATCACTTGTTCTCTTACAGGATGAAATCAGCGAGCTGGATAAGGTTTCTGCAAATATATACACCTGATTGAATAGCATTTAAGTTTAAGTTGAAAGTTCAAATTTACTCTTGGCTCCTGATTGATAAATTCATACCTTTAATAACATCTTCTCTCCGCCTGCTGCAAATCATCCGTTTTGACAGTTCAGTAGCAACCGCAACGATTTTGATAATGAAGCACCCCGCAGCAAGCTACGGGGTATCTTAAAAAGCATTGAACGCCCCAAGGGGCGGGGCCACTTGTCTGCCTTTTACCAGCCTTTTATCAGCCTTTTACCAGCCTTCGGCTGGTCGGCTGACTGGCGGATTAAAAAGTACAGTTCAACAAACATGATTGAGAAATTGAAAAAGCGGACGAAGACTGATAAACAAGTAAGCAAAAGGTTAAATTTTATTGAAAATATCCCAAAGAGCAAAGGGCAGTCGTAACCATATAACGTGAGAAAACCGCAATACCATGTTCGACAGCAGAGATATCAGCATACAGCAAAGCCGCATCAAGATTTTAAACGAAAATCCCGTGCTTAAGAAAGACTATATCCTGTACTGGATGCAGCAGTCCCAGCGGGCCGAGTACAACCATGCACTGGAATATGCCGTTGGAATTGCCAACTATTATAAGCTGCCGGTTATGGTCCTTTTTATACTGATGGATGATTTCCCCGAGGCCAATTTAAGACACTACACCTTTATGATGGAAGGACTTTCAGGCCTTAAACAGGCGCTTGATCGCCGGGGAATCGGGATGACAGTTCAAAAAGGGGACAGAGAGCCAATCCTTGGGGAAGCGGTAAAAAAGGCGGCTGCCGTCGTCTGTGACCGCGGATATTTGAAACACCAGCGTCTATGGCGGAAAATGCTTTCCCAAACAGTGCCCTGCCGGGTCATCGAAGTAGAAAGCGATGTAATCGTCCCGGTCGAGGTAGTTTCTCCAAAAGCCCAATACGGCGCCTATACCTTAAGGCCCAAAATCAACCGGCTGATTGATGATTATTTAATAGACGTTGAGGAAATCCCTGTTAAAAAAAGCATGCCGGCCATTAAAATGAAAGGTATTGATGCCAGAGATTACAATAAGGTCTTAAAAACCCTGCACGCTGGCAAAATGGGCAATAATGTTCCGCCCGTCTCGAAGATGTTTTACGGGGGAACGCAGGAAGCAAAAAGCCGGTTTGCCGACTTTCTAAAAAGCGGAGCGCAAGGATATGCCAAAAACAGCAACCAGCCCCAGACTGATGACGTCTCCCATATGGGACCTTATCTGCATTTCGGGCAGATTTCACCACTCTACCTTGTGCTGACCATGCAGAGGGCTAAAGGCATATCAGCGGAAAACAAGTCCGCCTTTCTTGAGCAGCTTATCGTGCGAAGGGAGCTTTCATTTAATTTTGTATATTACGCAGCACAATATGACGAGTTTAACGTCCTGCCGGATTGGGCCAGGGAAACCCTTATGGCTCATGCCAGCGACAGGCGCAAACACATGTATTCGATAAAGCAGCTTGAGACTGCAAAAACCTGTGATCCTTACTGGAACGCTGCCATGAAGGAAATGATGCATACGGGATATATGCACAATTACATGCGCATGTACTGGGCTAAAAAAGTAATCGAATGGACCCCATCGCCGGAAAAGGCCTTTAAAACGCTTTTGTACCTGAATAACAAGTATTTTTTAGACGGCCGTGACCCCAATTCATACGCCGGCATTGGCTGGGCGTTCGGCCTTCACGACAGGGCATGGCGGGAGCGGCCGGTTTTCGGAAAGGTTCGCTACATGGCGGCAACCGGTCTTGAGCGCAAATGCGATATCAAGGCTTATGTGGAAAAGGTCGAGGCCAGGATACGGTAAATAAATTAGCAGAGAAATCTTTTAAGCGTGATTTCTCAATTTTAATGCAAGGGGATGGGGATTCAAATAAGTCTGCTGTTTCAAATAGGTCTTGTCATATTTTCTCACATAATGGTTGAGCAATATGATTGGTACGATCAAGGGGATTAACTCCATACGGTATTGCTCCATAATTTCAAGAAGTTCTTTTTTTTCATCAGCGCTTAGGTCATTTTTAAAATAACCCATAATGTGCATCAGGACATTGATATGTTTTTTATGAGTGGTCCTGAGTTTTAAGGCGGCTGTAAATAACTGTTCATAAGCTTGATACAATTCTTCCAGTGATACCGATTTTCCTGACGCGACAAGTTTTCCCATCCGGCGGTAGTGATCCTGACTGTGGGATAAAATCAGCATCTTGTTTTTGGTATGGAATTTGACGATATTGCCAGCGCCCTTTTTTTTCGCCGTGAGTTCACGCCAACGTTTCATTGAAAAGATCTGCTCGATAAAATGTTCCCTGAGCCTGGGATCGTTTAAACGCCCGTCTTCTTCCACTGGTATCAAGGGGAAACGTTCGGT
>ERZ795057.104-NODE-104-length-88499-cov-256.352132_pt1:0-32500 | contig 88499 bp, 59 predicted proteins | sample MGYA00375141_ERZ795057 | MGnify/ENA primary metagenome ERZ795057 (study PRJEB30186, sample SAMN05720163) | activated sludge metagenome | isolation source: Anaerobic digester | place: Hong Kong | collected 2015-01-26 ...
CATTACCAACACTACTGCCCCCTGCCCCCTGCCTCCTGCCTCCCGCCTCCTGCCTACTGCCTACTGCCTGCTGCCTACTGCCTATTGCCTACTGCCTATTGCCTTCTGCCTGCCTCTGACAGGGCATAATTCACCGGGGTTGTTGATAAATCGCCGGACTTCGCCTCGCGTAATTCTTTATATTTGCCCCAAAATTTGGCTTAATGGACGGCAATTATTCAGAGGAGAACATCAAAACCCTTGAGTGGAAGGAGCATATCAGGCTGCGGCCCGGTATGTATATCGGCAAGCTGGGTGACGGCTCGTCTCTTGATGACGGAATATATGTCATGCTGAAGGAGGTGATGGATAATGCGGTGGATGAGTACATGATGGGCTACGGCCGCAAGATAGATGTCAGTATTGCAGGGTCGGAGGTAAGAGTGCGCGACTACGGCCGCGGGATACCCCTGGGGAAGGTGCTGGATGTGTCATCCAGGATGAATACGGGCGCCAAGTATGATTCAAAGGCATTCAAGAAATCCGTAGGGCTTAACGGCGTTGGTATCAAGGCTGTTAATGCTCTTTCTTCATCATTCATTATCAGATCATTCCGTGAGAGTCAGCTGAAAGAGATTGAGTTCAGGGCCGGTGAGCTGGTTAGAGATGAGTCCCTGAAGGGCACGCAGGAAGAGAACGGCACGGAGGTGATCTTCATCCCGGATGAGGCCATGTTCGGTAACTTCCACTACATCTCCGAGTATGTTGAGAGCATGATGAAGAACTATTCATACCTCAACGCAGGTATGATCATCAACCTCAACGGCAACAAGATCGTCTCGCGTAACGGCCTCGTTGACCTCCTGAATGACAACATGAACCGTGAGGGGCTCTATCCCATTATCCATCTCAGGGGTGATGACATAGAAGTTGCCCTGACTCACGGCATGCAGTACGGAGAAGATTATTACAGCTTCGTCAACGGCCAGCATACCTCGCAGGGTGGAACACATCTTATCGCGTTCCGCGAAGCGATAACCAGGACGGTAAAGGAGTTCTTCAAGAAGGACTTTGATGCTTCAGACATCAGGTCGTCAATAATAGCCGCAATATCCGTGAAGATAGAGGAGCCTATCTTTGAATCGCAGACAAAAACCAAGCTGGGCTCGAAGGATATGGGGCCACAGGGGCCTACTGTACGTAACTATATCGTTGACTTTATCCGCAAGCATCTTGATGACTACCTGCACAAGAACGGGGAGACAGCCCGTATTATGCTGAAAAAGATACAGGAGTCGGAGAAGGAGCGCAAGGCCATCAGCTCAATACAAAAGCTGGCCCGGGAACGGGCAAAGAAGGTGAGCCTGCACAACCGCAAGCTGCGTGACTGTCGCATACACTACAACTCAAATGATGAACGCAGGCTTGAGTCAACACTCTTTATCACCGAGGGCGACTCTGCCAGCGGCTCCATCACCAAGTCGCGCAACGTGGAGACCCAGGCTGTCTTCAGCCTCAGGGGCAAGCCGCTCAACAGTTACGGGCTGACAAAGAAGATAGTTTACGAAAATGAGGAGTTCAACCTGTTGCAGGCTGCCCTTAACATAGAGGAATCTCTTGATGACCTGCGTTATAATCAGGTAGTGATAGCCACTGATGCCGATGTGGACGGAATGCATATCAGGCTGCTCCTTCTGACTTTTTTCCTCCAGTTCTTCCCCGACCTGGTGCGTAAGGGACATGTATATATTCTTCAGACACCCCTCTTCAGGGTACGCAACAAGAAGCAGACCCGCTATTGTTACTCTGATGAGGAGCGACTAAAGGCCATTAAGGACCTGGGACCTGATCCGGAGATAACCCGTTTCAAGGGGCTCGGCGAAATATCGCCAGACGAATTTGTTCACTTCATCGGAAAAGATATGCGCCTGGAGCCCGTCATTATGAAGAAATCAGACCCGTACACACAGTTCCTGGAGTTTTACATGGGCAAGAATACGCCTGAGCGTCAGGATTTTATTATTGACAACCTGCGGGTCGAGGAAGAGATCCCCGAGATTGCCCAGGTGTGAGTGAAGGCTGCAGCAGATTATGAAAGAAATGGATCCTTTTGAACTTATCCCCGACGAAGAAGGCGGGGAGAAGGAAGTAACCAATACAGGAAACATCCCTGAAGCCCTGCATACCGTAACGGCGTTGTCAGGTATGTACCAGGACTGGTTTCTTGATTACGCGTCATATGTTATTCTTGAGCGTGCAGTGCCCCATATTTCAGACGGGCTTAAGCCGGTGCAGCGCAGGATACTTTACTCCATGAAAAGGATGGATGACGGACGCTTCAACAAGGTAGCAAACATCATCGGTCATACAATGCAGTTCCATCCTCACGGTGATGCTTCAATAGGTGATGCGCTCGTGCAGCTGGGACAGAAGGAGCTGCTGGTGGAATCGCAGGGGAACTGGGGAAACATACTTACCGGTGACGGCGCAGCAGCTCCCAGGTATATAGAGGCAAGACTCTCAAAGTTCGCCCTGGAGGTGACCTTCAACAGCAAGACCACCGAGTGGATGAGCTCCTATGACGGCAGAAACAGGGAACCTGTCACCCTCCCGGTGAAGTACCCGTTATTACTGGCTATGGGGGTGGAAGGGATAGCTGTGGGACTCTCATCCAAGATTCTGCCCCATAATTTCAATGAACTGATAGATGCGTCCATCAGTTACCTGCAGGGGAAGCCCTTTGAGATCTATCCTGATTTCCCCACAGGAGGGATGATAGATGTATCAAAATACAATGACGGTGCCAGAGGTGGAGTGGTGAAAGTCAGAGCCAGGATCGAAAAGAGTGACAGAAGGGGGCTGGTGATAACCGAAATACCATTCGGACGCACCACCTCATCACTCATTGAATCAATAGTAAAGGCCAATGACCGTGGCAAGATCAAGATCAGGAAGATAGATGACAACACTGCCGGCGGGGTGGAAATAGTCATTCAGCTCCAGAGCGGTGTATCACCTGACAAAACCATTGATGCACTGTATGCATTCACTGACTGCGAACTATCCATTTCACCCAATGCATGCGTCATTACTGACGAAAACAAGCCTGCCTTCATTGGAGTAAGTGATATCCTAAGGCACTCGGCTGACCAGACGGTGAAGCTCCTAACCCGTGAGCTGGAGATAAGAAAGGCGGAGCTGGACGAGGAGTGGCATTTCTCATCACTTGAAAAGATCTTCATTGAAAAGAGGATATACCGTGATATCGAGGAGTGTGAGACATGGGAGGCAGTACTCAGCGCCATTGACAAGGGACTCAAACCGTACAGGAAGCTCTTCAGGCGCGAGATCACACGTGAAGACATAATAAAACTTACTGAGATAAAGATCAAGCGGATCTCAAAATATGACTCTTCCCGTGCCGATGAACATATCAGGGGCATTGAAAACGAGCTTGAGGAGGTGGCAAACCACCTGGCCAATATAGTGCCTTTTGCTATCAATTATTACCGCCAGATAAAGAAAAAGTACGGAAAGGATAAGGAGCGCCGTACCGAGATAAGGAGCTTTGAAACCATTGAAGCCACAAAGGTGGTGGCCGCCAATGCCAAGCTCTATGTCAATCGTCAGGAGGGTTTCATTGGCACCAGCCTGAAGAAGGATGAATATGTATGTGACTGTTCTGACATTGATGATATCATTGTGATCCGGAAAGATGGTTCTTATCTCATTACAAGGGTCGCCGAAAAACAGTTTGTGGGGAAGGATGTCATTCACGTACAGGTATTCCTGAGGAATGACACGCGAACTATCTACAATATTGCATACCAGGATGGCCGTACAGGCCCTTACTATGTCAAGCGATGTGCCCTCACCGGACTCACGCGTGACAAGGATTACAATCTTGGAAAGGGCACACCTGGAACACGGATCCTTTATCTCAGCGCCAATCCCAATGGTGAGGCTGAAGTGATAAGGGTTTATCACAAGCCCAAGGCCCGCCTGAAAAAGCTGACTTTTGATTTCGATTTCGGGGAGCTGGCCATCAAGGGACGGGGGTCAATGGGAAATATCCTTACCAAGAACCCTGTTCATAAGATCACTCTGAAGGAGAAGGGCCTCTCCACCCTGGGAGGGCGCAAGCTGTGGTATGATGAGGCGGTTATGAGACTTAATGCCGATGGCAGGGGCAGGTTCCTGGGTGAGTTTGCGTCAGACGAGCTGTTGCTTGTTATCACTAAGGGAGGATGGTTCCGCACCTCAGGAACAGACCTCTCATCACATTTTGAGGATGACCTGTTGCTTCTGGAAAAATACCGCGAGACGAAGATCTTCTCAGCCGTTTACTGGGACCAGGAGCAGGAGTATTACTATGTCAAACGGTTTGCCTTCGAGGAGTCTGACAGGCTGCAGTGTTTTATTGCTGACAGTGAAGGGTCAAGGCTTGTGAGCCTCACCGAGGTGGAGTACCCCAGACTGGAGATAAAGTTTGGAGGCAAGAATGAGGGCAGGAAACAGGAGATCATTGAGGTAGCCGAGTTCATAGGGGTAAAGAGCTTCCGCGCCAAGGGCAGAAGGCTGTCAAACTACAGTGTTGCAGATATACGTGAGCTTGAGCCTGTCATCAGGAGTGAGGCTGCCCCTGGCAGAGAGGAAGAGGCTAATGATGATGAGGAGAGAGGCTCAGTGCATGGAGCCGGAGAAGCTGACCCCGCACAGATGAAACTGGACCTGTAGATCATAATGAACATCTATCTGATAGGGTTCATGGGCAGTGGCAAGAGTCATGCCGGCAAGAGGATAGCCACCCTGCTTCACTGGAAATTCATTGACACAGACAGACTTATAGAAAAGAAGGAGGGGATGACTGTCACTGAGATCTTTGCCTCCAGGGGAGAAGAATACTTCCGCAGCATGGAGGCAGAAATCCTCCGCGAGGTAGCCGCAAAGAACCGGACGGTGATTGCCTGCGGGGGAGGAACGCCCTGTTACAATGAAAACCTGGCCCTGATGAAGTCTACCGGGGTCACTGTATGGCTAAAGATCTCACCTGAGTCATTGGCGTCACGCCTGATGCTCTCCAGAACTGACCGTCCCCTCTTGCATGATGCCGGGCCGTCTGAACTCAGGTCACGAATAGCTCAGATGCTTGACGCCAGGAGCCACTGGTATGAACAGGCTGATCTGATCATTAACGCTGAGGCAGTTGATGAGGAGGAGATGGCTGCCCTAATTGCAGAGAAGATTCGAACAGGATAACTCCGCTTGGAAATCCAGATTTATTTCTTATCTTGGATAAGTAAGTCTGTAACTGATCCAGAGTACATCAATATCTAAAGGGAATGAGAACCGGTTTCAAGTGGGCATTCTGGTCAGCACTGGCGCTGATGGCTTTAACAGCTTCCGCCATGATTGCCATATTGACTGACCTGTCCTTTTTCCGGTCTTCACCCTTGCTCTTTATCCTGATACTTGCCGGGATTGTTACGGGGTCAGGATTGATGATCAGGAACCGCTACTATCTGCCGGTACTACGGAACCTGAGGTTCTCAGGCAAGCTCCTCATGGCCCCGCTCGTGCTGTTGGCACTGACTGTTCCTGCAGCAATCATTTACATCTATTATGACCTTACTGGAAACGAATCACTCCTTCTTCTTTCAGGTCTATTCACCTCCTTCGGCGCCGCATTTTTTCTCTCCTCACTGGCAGTTGTATCCCTTCCCGCCATGGGATCGGTTCTCTCACTTGTCCCGGAGAGAACCGGGATGGCAGCCAGGATCATGGCAGGTGATCCATGGAAACAGGTTATCACCTCCGCAGTTGGTCTGGCTGTTTTGCTTGTGGCTGCTTCGCGGCTGGCAGGCTTCAGCCTGACAGGCGCGGTAATCATGTTGCCCCTGGCGGCTATTGCAATGATGCTGCTTGATATAGTTATTGTTGCTGACTTCCGTGACAGGATGACTGACCTTCTGTCACCACCCCATACCAGGGACGCACTTGCCAACGGCAAACAGACCGCAGGCATGCCGGAGAGGCAAGATCGGGCTTTATCAGGCACGGTGGAGGGATTCAGAAATGTAATGCTTGTTGAGGATCATTACCTTGACCTTATCAGCGGACGGCTTGATTACCTGACAAACCACGCTGGTGATGGTTATGCTGCCGAGATTATTGCTGTTGCAGCCAGAACATTTGACCCGGCACTGATCGCGGCACTGAAAGTAATCTCTGACGAACCACGCTTCAGCAGCAAGACACGAAAGGAGGCAGAGGCAGGAGCAACTGTGCTGGAGAAATATTATTCAGATCCGGTAAGGAATCGTGACCTGTTGCGTCTGCCCGGGATCCCGGAGAAGACAGTTGTTGCCAGGAGCATTATGCTGGGCAAGGGCAGGCCGTACGAACAGGATATCATCAAGCTCCTTGGCGATCCCAGTGCTGAGATACGGAGAACCGGTCTTATAGCGGCGGGCAGATATAACATGACGGGACTTAAGACCGAAGTGATCAGGGCGCTCAGTAATCCGGAGACGGACAGGGAGGCATTCTATACTCTAAGACAATTCGGACATGAGGTATACGGTGAGGTTATTGGAACCGCCATAAGGCCCGGCAACCGTGAGGCAGAGAACAACATGATACTGGAGTTGCTGAATGACATGCCACTGATGGAGGCGCTGCCGTGGCTCAGCAATTTTGTGGGAAGGAGTACAATGGGTGTGCGCCTGAAGGCAGCACGGATGCTTTGTGATCGTGGCTGGAAGCCCCAGGGCAAGAACAGGCAGAGAATAGAAGAGATTTTGAGTGAGACCCTGCATGCCATTGCAAGGATTATGGCAATGCAGAGTGAGGCAGGAAGGAACAAGAGCTTCCTCCTTGCTGCCAGCCTCAAAGACGAAAGGCAGGCATTTACTGACTTCCTCTTTTCACTACTCGTTCTGGTGGCAGGTAGAGATGCTGCCACCGTTATCATGAACCCCTCCGGCAATGATGATTCATACCGGGCAGGCATTGCTTCCGAGGCTATTGAAACAGTGATTGATCCTTCGGTACGCAGACCTCTCAGAGCGCTGCTGGGAAACCATAATGACCATGACAGACTTGCAGAGCTTTCACTGTTATATCCCGTCAGGAGCCCCAGGGGCCGGTCGCTTGCTTCACTGATCCTCTCTTCTGAGCAGACCATCACCGGCACCTGGACCAAGGCCTGTGCCCTGCACAAGGCAGCAATGGAAGGAAAGGGTCTTGACAGGGAGCAGGTTGTTTCATATCTCTTCAGCAACAGTATGTTACTGCAGGAGGAGAGTGCCTCGGTTATCCGCGTCCTCAATCCGGAGTGGTACAGTGAGACTGAAGCACGGCTGAAGGAGCCTGCCAGAAGCAGGATATCTGCACTGGTCAGCGGCACTCTTCCCATGGCGGCAACAATATTTGAGAAAACAAGGTTTTTAAGCCTCTGTTTCAATAATATCCCGGAAGAAAAGATGATCATGCTGGCCACCGGAATGCGCTTCTCGGAATCCTATGACGCCACATCTATACCCGGAGTGATCTCATGGATCGTACCCTCAGGCGAAGGGAAGACGGGGCTTTATTCATTACCGGTTGATGATATTGCCAGCTATCTGTTTTACTATTCCGAATTCACTGATATCTTTGTAAACTATATAGACAAGCAAGGGGGTTTGGCTGTATCCTAAATTATCATTCTATGTCTGACAGGAATATAATAATCAGACCCAATCCATTTCCCGGGCTGAGACCATTCAGACCGGATGAAGGGCATTTGTTTTTCGGCCGCATGGAGAGTACCCTGAAGGTGGTTTCAAAACTCAGGGAAAACAGGTTTGTTGCAGTTCTGGGTGCCTCCGGAAGCGGCAAATCATCACTCGTCATGTCGGGAGTGATCCCTGCGCTGCTGAAAGAGAATTTAGAAGGGAAAAAATCATGGTCATACCTTGTGATCAGACCTGCCCTGAATCCGGTTGACCATCTGGCTTCGGAGCTTGCAGCCCTCTCCGCCGGCGCAGGGTTCAACCAACTTACCGAAGCCGGTGTGGCCACCTCACTGCACAACAGTGCAGAGGGACTTGTTGATGTGATAAACAGGCTGAGAAAGAACCCACGCCAGCAGATTGTGGTTGTCATAGACCAGTTTGAGGAACTGTTCCGGTTCAGCCCTGCCGCCGGCACCGGCACTCCCTGCGATGATGCGACCCAGTTTATCGACCTGGTGGTCAATGCTGTGCAAAAGCCTGACCATGGACTGTTCATAGTCCTTACCGTGAGGTCTGAATATGTATCAGAGTGCGCCAGATTCAATGCCCTGACCAACCTGATGAACGGCAGCAGTTACCTGTTGCCACATATACCCAATGATTTTCTCGGAGCAGTAATTGAAGAGCCGGTCAAGCTGTCAGGAGGATCAATTGACCGTTCGCTGATAAAGCTCATCCTGGGTGACCTGGATGAGAAGCCCGGTCAGCTGCCGGTGTTGCAGCATCTGATGATGAGGCTATGGGACCACTGGAGCAGGCTGGGGGATCTGAGTCGCCCGATAACCATCTCCGATTATGAGGCTGTGGGCCGTCTCAGCGGTGCAATATCACAGCATGCCGGCCAGGCGTTGGAGTCGCTTGATGAGAGGCATCGGTACGTCTGCTCCCGACTGTTCAGGGCCATAACAACACGCACAGATGACGGAAGGGAGCTCCGTAAGCCGGAGCGTATATCAACAATAGCTGCTCAGACAGGCTGCGCGGAGCACGAGATAATTGGTGTGGCCGAGGTATTCAGGGCACCTGAATATTCATTCCTCTCCCCTTCAAAGGAGGTTCACCTCACCGGCGAGAGCATCCTTGATCTCACACATGAGAGTATCATCAGGTTATGGGGTACTCTCCGGCAGTGGATGGATGATGAGGAGGCTTCAGTAAAACTCTACAGCCAGCTGGCGGCAGCCGCTGAACAGTACCAGGAGGGTAACGGACGGCTTTGGACACCTCCTGACCTGATGGTTGCTCTCAGATGGAAGGAGGAGAACAAACCAACACTGGCCTGGGCAGAAAAAATAGACCCCTCATTTGAAAGAGCCATGCTTTTTCTCAAAAACTCAGAGGAGGAGCACCATATACAGGAAGAGTACGGCAGAAGGAGCGGCACGGAGAGTATCAGGCGCTCACGCCTGGTGGCAGCAATGCTTGGACTGCTTACTTTAATATCACTGATAGCCCTGGGAGCTGTCTTCGCTATGAGAAACAAAGCGGAGAAACAAAAATCCATTGCCATCCAGATGAAGGATGAGGCCATCGCATTGAATGACAGGCTCAGTGACAGCCTGGAGACGCTTACCTCCGTATCAATGACTGCCGGCCAGGCAGAGAGTGAGCTTTCATCGGCGGAAGAGAGGGCAGAAAAAGCTGAGATCAGAGCCAGAAGCGCCGAGGATGAGGCAAAAAAACTCAGCTCCCAGAGGGCTGAAATACTGAGAAGGGTCTCTGAGGTGAACAGGTTCAGAATGATATCAGTGGCAAAATCACTGGCCATGAGATCACTTAACCAGGCAGGCAACAAGGATCTCCAGTTATTGCTGGCATGGCAGTCTTACCTTTTCAATCAGAAATATTCAGGACTGACGGAAGACCCCGATGTGTTTGCAGGTCTTTATGATGTCAGCAAAAGATACGGTAACAGGTTTTGTGCCAGGTTTGCACCTGACGGGGCAGAGTTCACGGCAATGACCGAGGGCGCTGAAGGGGAGTTCTTCACAGCCGATGCCAGAGGCAGGGTCCTGAGCTGGCAGGCAGACCAGCCATCAAAGGGATATACAATGATATGGTCCGGCAACAGGATGATAAGATCAATGACCGTCAGTCCAGATGCCTCCTGGCTGGCCTGTGGCACTGACAATGCCGGGATAATGATGATACCAATCATTGATGATTCGGCCGGCTACGAGCTGCAAGGCTCGTCAGGCGGCATTACCGCTCTCCTCTTCTCTGACCATGACCACCTGTGTTCTGCTTCATCAGGGGGAGAGGTGATTGAATGGGATCTGAAGACCCGCAGGTCTAGACAGGTAATCAGTTACGGATCAGGAATAATGGCACTGGAGAGATCGGCAGCAGGCTCAATGCTTGCAGCCCTGACGGCCGACGGCAGGGTTCTCTGCTGGCAGAACGGCTCGCCGGAACAGGTAATACCCCTTGAGACAGCGGAGAGGGTGATCACGGCACACCGGTTCGTGGGCGGGAACAACCGGATAGCAACAGGAGACCAGACAGGAATGATAGACATCTGGAACACGGAAACAGGAGAGGTGGAAAGCACTGCTGACGGGCATGCATCAGCAGTCATCAGTATCGCTTATGACAATTCGGACGGACAGATGGTAACAGCTGATAACTCCGGAGAGATAAGACTCTGGACATTGGCTGACCTGACCCAGCCGCCGGTGGTATTTAATGACGGAGGAGATAATGTACTCCGCCTCGCCTTCAGCGACGGGGGAGATGCATTTCTCTCTGCCACAGAGAGTGATGTCCTCAGGCGTCCGGCACATATCCGGTGTATGGCTGAAGGATTATGTGATAAGGTCTCAAGAAACCTTACCGAACAGGAGTGGAAAGCATTCGTGGGTCAGGACATTGAATATGAGCCTACCTGCCCCAACAGGGAATACAGGATCAGGGTCAGGGAAATAAGAGGAGCCCGTTGATTCAAACTATCAGGTTGCTGAAGTGTTATTCCGTTACCCGGGTTGTGGTTACGGTTTAATGCCTATTTTTGCATCCTGTACATAATAATGAGCAGTTGACTAAATGAAAGAAAACAGAGTATTACTGATGATCCTCGACGGATGGGGCAAAGGTGACGGTTCGCACAGTGATGTGATAAGCACTGCCGGCACACCCAATATCGATGAACTAAAAAAAATATATCCCTCATCCACGCTTCTCACCTCCGGGGAGGATGTAGGGCTGCCTGAAGGTCAGATGGGCAACTCGGAGGTTGGGCACCTGAACATTGGAGCCGGACGCATAGTCTACCAGGACCTTGTAAAGATAAACAAAGCGTGCAGGAGCGGGGAGATACGGTCAAACGAGACCCTCCGCCAGGCGTTCACCTATGCCCGTGACAAGGGTGTAAGTGTACATTTCATGGGCCTGCTCTCCGATGGGGGTGTGCACTCACTCAACAGCCACCTGTACGCTCTTTGTGACATGACAATGGATTACGGGCTGAAGAATGTTTTTATCCATGGTTTCGGTGACGGTCGTGATACTGACCCCAGGAGCGGGAAGGGATACATGGCTGAACTGCTCGGGCATCTTGAGAAGAGTAACGGCCGGGTAGCCTCGTTCGTCGGGCGTTACTATGCAATGGACCGCGACAAGCGGTGGGAGAGGATAAAGGAGGCATATGATATGCTGGTCAGCGGAAAGGGAACAATGACCACTGACATCCTGCGTACCATGCAGGATTCCTATGATGCCGGGGTGACTGACGAGTTCATGAAACCGGTGGTTGTCACCGGAAATGATGGCAGGCCGATGGCAACAATATCCGAAGGAGATGTGGTAATATTCATAAACTTCAGGAATGACAGGGCCAGGGAGCTTACTATTGTGCTTACCCAGCAGGATATGCCTGAGGCAGGGATGAAGACCATTCCGCTGCATTACCTTACCATGACCCCCTATGATGACAAGTTCAGGGGCCTGCATGTGATTTTTCCGAAGGACAATGTGGACAGGACCATCGGCGAGATACTGTCAGAGAAGGGTAAAAGACAGCTGCGCATAGCAGAGACCGAGAAGTATGCACATGTTACTTTTTTCTTCTCCGGTGGAAGGGAGAAGGAATTCCCGGGCGAGGAAAGGATACTGATTCCCTCTCCCAGGGTGGCCACATATGACCTTCAGCCGGAGATGAGCGCATACAAGGTGAGAGATGCGGTTGTTGCCGAGCTTGCCAAAAAGAAGCATGACTTCATATGCCTTAATTTTGCCAATGGAGACATGGTTGGTCATACAGGGATTTATGAAGCCATTCGGAAGGCTGTCAGGGCTGTAGACGAATGTGCGGGTGATGTGGTGCGGGCTGCAAGAGCCAACGGGTATGAGGTGGTGATCATTGCCGATCACGGAAATGCTGATTATGCGGTTAATCCTGACGGATCACCCAATACTGCGCATTCACTCAATCCTGTGCCTCTTTATCTTATCAGCACCAGGTACAGGGAAGTGAGTGATGGTATCCTCGCTGATGTGGCTCCTACCATACTCACCATGATGGGTATCTCCATTCCGCCGGAGATGACAGGCAAATCGCTGGTGTGAAAGAAACAATGCTCCAGATTGATGACACCATAGTATCACTGGCACTAATAGAGAAGAGATTTCTATGTGATCTCTCCGCCTGCAAGGGCAGCTGTTGCCGTTACGGTGATACCGGCGCGCCACTCACTGCTGAAGAGGCATCTCTGCTTGACCGCATCTGGCCTGATCTGTGGCCTTTTCTTCGTCCTGAGGGTATCAGGGCAATAGAGAAGAACGGTACCAGCGTCACCGATATCGAGGGCGAGCTGGTCACCCCGTTGATCAACAATGAGGAGTGTGCCTATACCATAATGGATGGTGATATTTACAAATGTGGTATAGAGGCGGCATTCGATGCAGGGGCGGTCAGTTTCAGAAAACCCGTATCTTGCCATCTCTTCCCGGTAAGGATAAAACAATACCGTAACTTCCGGGCTGTCAACTACGAGGAGTGGTCAATCTGTAAGCCCGGTGTTGCCTGCGGCAGGAAAGAGAACATGGAACTCTTTATCTTCCTGCGTGAGCCTCTGATAAGGGCTTTCGGGCAGGAGTGGTATGATAAACTGCAGTGGGCAGCAGGGGAATATGTTAAATACAATGATAATGGAAAACATTAAGAATTACATCGAAACAAACAGAGAGAGGTTCCTTGAGGAACTCTTCGGGCTGATCAGGATACCCTCGGTCAGCGCCTCAGAAGCCAACAAGGCTGACATGATCAGGGCGGCTGAATACATCCGTGAACTGATAGCTTCCAACGGAGCAGACCGGGCAGAGGTCTATCCCACCCCCGGGAACCCTATAGTGTACGGAGAAAAGATAATTGACGCGTCACTTCCCACCATTCTCGTTTACGGCCATTATGACGTGATGCCGGCCGAGCCTCTTGAGAAATGGGATTCACCTCCTTTTGAGCCGGAGATACGTGACGGGAAGATCTGGGCCCGCGGTGCTGATGACGACAAGGGTCAGCTCTTCATGCACCTGAAGGCTTTTGAGATGATGAATGCCACCGGCAGTCTGCCCTGCAATGTTAAGTTCATGATAGAAGGTGAGGAGGAAGCCGGTTCGGAAAGCATTGGCGGATTCTGTTCTGAATACCGTGATATGCTGAGCTGTGACGTGATACTCGTCTCTGACACCACCATGATCTCTTCAGAAATTCCCTCCATCACCTCAGGACTAAGGGGACTATCATACATCCAGATAGAGGTGGAGGGTCCCAACCGCGACCTCCACTCGGGCATCTACGGGGGTGCCGTTGTAAACCCCTGTAATGCCATCTGTGATATAATCTCCAGGTTGAAGGACAGTGACGGACGGATAACCATACCAGGCTTTTATGATGCTGTCTCTGTCCCGTCAGATGCTGAAAGAGCCAAGATGGCGGAGAGACCGTTTGACCCGGAAGAGTATAAGAAATCGGTTGGTGTTGATGCCCTTGCAGGGGAGAAGGGTTTCTCCACCCTGGAGAGCACAGGCATTCGTCCCACACTTGATGTTAATGGTATATGGGGCGGATACATCGGTGAGGGAGCCAAGACCATCCTTCCCTCCAAAGCCTCCGCAAAGATATCCATGAGGCTTGTGCCCTGCCAGAAGGCAGAGGAGATAGCAAAACTGGCTATAGATCATATCAGGGCAATTGCACCTGCAGGAGTGAAGTTGAAGGCTGAGTACCTGCATGGCGGTGAGGCTTACGTGAGCCCCATCGATACACCTGAGTACCTCGCAGCGGAGATGGCCTGTGAGGAGATATTTGGGAAGAAACCCATACCAATACGCAGCGGCGGCAGCATCCCTATCATATCCACATTTGAAAAGATACTGGGGGTGAAGTCCATACTGATGGGATTCGGACTGGAGTCAGATGCAATTCATTCACCCAATGAGAATTACCCTCTGGAAAACCTGTTCGCAGGTATGAGGGCAATACCACTTTATTACAAGTATTATACGGAGTTAAAGAAACAGGGCTGAGAGAACCTGTCAGTCGATCTTCAGCTTAAGCAGTTCCACCCTGGTGGAACTGCTTCTCAGTACGGTGAAGAGGTTGGCACCCACCCGTATCTTCTCCTGTTGCCTTGGGATATTGCCATGCACAAATAATATCAGGCCGGCAAGGGTTGTGTACTCATCACTCTCGGGCAGATCAAGGTCATACTCCTCATTGAGGTAGTCAATATCGAGCCGTCCGGAGAGGACATACTCCTTGTCATTGATCTTCTTCTCCACCAGGTCACTGATGTCATGCTCATCCTCTATGTCGCCGACGATCTCCTCCAGTACATCCTCGATGGTGATCACTCCGGCCGTACCGCCGAACTCGTCAACCACCAGGGCTATGCTCTTCTTGGCGTCAGAGAGCATTCTCAACACCTTGTTGGCTGTCATGGTTTCGGGAACAACGGACAGTTTGCGTATTCCTGAAGAGATGTCAGGCGGGCCGTGCAAAATGTCTTTCAGTTCATAGTAGCCCACCATATTGTCAATGTTATCCCTGTAGAGAAGGATCTTTGAATGGCCGGATTCAATGAATTGTTGCCTGAGTTCGTCGGGTGACGACTCCACAGGCAGAGCGACAATCTCAGTCCTCGGGACCATGCACTCACGGGCCTTGACCGATGAGAAATCAAGAACGTTCTGGAATATCTTCAGGCTGCTGTTCTCGTCCTGTTTCTCCTCTTCGGTCTCCACAAGGTCATTCACAAAGTGATCAAGATCAATACGGGTGAAGATGCGGTTCTCCTGTTCCTTCCTTTCGGTCCTGATGCCAAAGAATAGTCTCATAATGATATTGGCCAGCCAGAGACTGAATTTGCTGACAGGATAAAAAAGAAAATAGAAGATAGCTGTAGGGATAGCCAGGATATTAAGGAAGAAGTTCGGGCTTATCCGGACGACGGATTTGGGAAGGAAATCTGCAACTACCAGTATGATTATGGCAGTGATTATTGTCTGAATAATGAAGATTATAACCTCGGATGGGATGAGGTTTTGCAGCCATGATTCTATGAGGTCTGCAGCAAGCATACTGAATATCACCGTGGCAATATTGACTCCTATCAGCATTGTGGAGATATACAGGCCCGGGTTGCGGGTGAAGAGGGCTATGACGCCCGAACCGAAGAAGCCGTGCTTACGGTCAAGCTCAATACGGAGTTTGTTGGAGGCAATAAATGCAAGCTCCATTGCCGAAAAAAAAGCGGCAAGCAGGATGGAGAGCGGGATGAGAACAAACGGGTTCATCACCCAAATTTACAGCTTTTTTCTCTGTGAATCACGAACCCATGCAAGAACCAGTGCTCCGGCAGCCATCAGGTAGAAAAGCCATGCCCGGCCAAAGCCGTTGTTGACTGTTTCCCGTATGGCAATGCCAAGGCACATCAGCCCCAGGATGATCCAGATGATTTCAATCAGGAGTAGCGACCTTTTGTTCATCTCTGATATAAATTGTGCCGGTTACATTCTTTATTGTCCAGTTTGAGAAGCGCGAGTCAGAGTCGAATCCAGTACCCATTACAATCTGGTCATCATGGGTGAATCTGACGAACCGGTCAGACCAGATCTTATCCCTTGGCTGGCTCCAGAAGAGCAGTTCGCTCTCCAGCACCTCTCCCTTATTGCTAACGGCAACCACGCTGTCACGCAGTTCCCAGACCTCCTCCTTTTCTGTATAACGTGCATACTTTGATGTGATGCTGCCCTGAGGCTTGTCCTGCTTGTCATAGAACATCACCTTCAGCCCTTCGGGGAAGAGGGTGTAGGGGTTCTCATCAGAGGAGTACTGCTGTATCAGGGGAGTGCGCACCAGCATAGTCACCTTGCCTGAATCAGTATACTGGGTTTCCACATTTCTTGCGGCAAGGGTGGGCAGTCCCTTTATCTGAAGGTCCTTCAGTGCCTCCTCCTTTCTGTCACATGATGAAATAAAAGCAGTCCCGGCAATCAGGACTGCTGTAAGGATTAAGTATGTTTTGCCGGCTTTCACCGCTGTTATTCCTTCTTGAACCTGACAGTGGTGGATTCGTTTATCCATCCTCCCACCTGGTATGGAGCTCCCTCCTCCACAAGACTACGGAAGAAGGCCTCCTCCTTTGAGGGGAAGAGCCTGGAATAGATGGCAATACGCTCATCAATCTGCTCCCTGAGGGTCGGGTCTGTATTTCTTGCCCTGACCAGGTAATCCACAACCACCCAGTATACCGTCTGGTTCTCGAAGGTATCACCTATCCTGGAGCCTGCATATGATTCAGCTATTATAAAGAGAGCGTTGCCGTTTGTAGGATCAAGAGAGTAGGCTGCCCTGGCAAAATCACGTGCTGCCTGCTTACTGTCAGAAGCCAGTTCCAGGGTGGCAAGCTTGGTCAGCAGGCCTGATTTGACCAGGTTGTCTGTTTCAAGTTCAATTGCCTCAGTATAATATTTCTCTGCTTCGTTATATTTCTTCCTGGCAACATTCATCTCGGCAAGCTGTGCCGCTGAGGCGGCGCTGGGGTCTGACTTGTAGAGATTGGTGGCAGTCTTGTAATACAGCTCCGAATCCTTGCAACCTGTCTCCGTAAGAAGGGTGATGACCTTCCTCAGCATTGCAGTATCACCGGGGTTGTTGTCTACATCAGCGGTGAAGAGATGTTCCAGATTCTCGCATGAGGCGGCACCGCTTGAACGGAACACTGCGTCAATGTTCTTGCGGGCTTCCAGGTAACGGCCATTGTCAGGCTTCCGTGAGAGTTGATTGTCAACCACCTTCATTGACTGAGAATACGCAGTGATGACCTCAGGCGCTTCAATGAGCTTAAGTGCATAGCATTTTGCGGTGATGGCCATATAGAGGCTGGAGTAGGTGTGATCAAAACTCTGGGGTGATACGTTCATGACATTCCTGATAAGATCATAGCACTGCTTTGCGAAATCGGGGTCATTGCCACCGAACTCGTATAGTGCAAAAGCCTTGCGCAAGCTGTTTGAATGCTCTTCGTTGAAGTATTTGGTGCGCTGATCAAGGATCATCATCACTGTGTCAATATAGGCTTTGTTGCCTGTCTTGCGGAAAAACTCCTTGAACATGGCCTCGCCCTTGATATAAGTATTCTTTGATGATCCGGGACACTCATAGAATACTGGTCTCCAGAACTGAACGGCCATGTTATAGTCCTTGTTCTCATAATATGTTGAATAGAGCGAAGTATTCCGAAGGCACCTGGTGCTGTCTTCGCCTCTTCCGAACGGAGTTCCCGTATCAACTCCCTGCTGAGCCTGCAGGGCAAATGAGAACAGTGACAGAATCAATCCGGTCAAAATCATGCTTGTTCTTCTTTTCATCTCTTTCTTATTCTGTTATTAATCATATTGCCTTTTAATGAACCAGTAATCATACAGATTCAGGCTTGCTCCGACCGATATCCTTGATTCTTTGGGGATTTCTCCGCTGCCCTTCCCCCTGGTTGACAGATCAACAACCAGCGTGATCCGGGATCTCGATCTTCTCATCGGTATACCTGTTCCAAAAGTTATGCCGTACTCTTTCACCTGCTCTCCCCCGAAGAGGGTATAACTCTCCCCATAGCGGCATCCCATGCGGTATTCCATTCGATCAAAAAAACTGTAATTTGAATACCTGTCAGGTATGTATTCTGCTCCGGCATGAAGTGACAATGCATCAGTGAATTCTCCATAGCTGCCGGGTATGGTTGCTTTGCTCCACCGGGTGTATACCAGGTCAGCACCTGCAGTAAGCTTGTCTGTCTGTCCCATGGAGAAGCCTGCCCTGATTGATCCGGGCATCCTGCTGGTGGTTGAAAGCGTGGCGTGTGAGAGGGTATCAAACCCCATTGTTGTAGTCTGTATATTTGAATACCGGATGATCAGATCATCATTGCCCGTTTTGAGGTCATATGCTGGGGTGTAAGTGATCCCTGCATTGATAAACCGGCCCTCCTGGAAAGAGATCATAAACTGAACAGATGCCTCGTAACCCAGCCCGCTTAGTGCCGAGCTGACCTGTTTCCTGGTGTTGAAATGGTTGTTGTCATCGGTGAAAAGGAAGTCGTTGATCCTTGTGACTTCACCGAACATAAAGAAGCCATTAACGCCCACCGACATGAAGGGCAAGGGCCTGAAGCCCGTTCCCAGCAGGGCCCTGTTGTATCCCCCGCTACCATTATGGTGTTCGTAAATGGTCCCCGTGACTCCATCACCCTCCGACTCAAAGCCGATGTCGTAAGTCCCGTTGGCATAAGGCAGGATTGCGGCGGTCACTCCCCAGCCCTTCATGATGGGAAACCCCATCATCAGGTGTGAAAAGGTCATGTCCTGTGATGTATGCTTAAGGCCGTCACCTTTCAACTGGTTCAAACCGTAATCTATACCAAAATCAAAGATAAAAGAGGCTGTGTCAATGCTGCTGTATGATGCCGGAGTCAGGAAGTTCAGGGAAAGATTATCCCTTATGCCGCTGCTTATGCCTCCCATGGCACGCATCCTGAAAGGACCCTGTTGCTCGAGGTTCCCTAAGCCGTACCTCGCGAAGGGTGAATTGACATTCTTCTGACCTGTCACCCCTGTTGTCAGGAGAGCCAGAAGGCATACCAGGCTGAATTTTATGTTCTTATACATTTGTTTCCAGTAAATATATCAAACCTTCCGTAACCAGGTCAGGATAGTAGAGCGCTTTGCCACCGGTGAGGGATGTGATGATTTCACCGTCACCTCCTGTTATGACTGTCACGGAATTATGGTGCTTTTTCCCGAATGTGCGAATATACTCAATTATTTCATACGCCAACCCCATGATAACTCCTCCGGCAATGGCATCTTCCGTCGTTTTTCCGGGGAAGGTGAAGCCGGACCTTTTCGTTACCAGTGGAAGCCTGCCCGTGTGTTCATGCAGTGCCCTGAATCTCATGACTATTCCGGGAGAGATACTGCCTCCCCTGAATGCTCCTCCGTACACCTGGTCAACAGTAAGGGCACTACCGGCATCAATGATCAGCAGTTCAGATCCGGGATGATGAAAACATGCCCCTGCTGCCGCTGCAAGACGGTCACTGCCCAGCGTCTCAGGCGTCTCATAGTCAATAGCGAAAGGATAGCGTGATGAGCAGCTCAGATGATGAACCCGGGAGGTTCTGGACTTCAGCCATGACAACAGCGGGGCCGGATCATCGCCCACACTTGAGACTATGGCGCCTTCCAGCCTGCGGCGGCCAACGAACCTGGCAATAATCTCAGGGCTGGCGTTTGGAAGTCGCTCGCGCCTGACAATCACTTCGTTCTTTACCAGGGCTGCCTTTACTGAAGTGTTCCCTATGTCAACTGCCAGTTTCATCTGTCTGCCCCAGGCGCAATGGTTGATTCATGATATGCCAGTATCCCGGAAAAAAGGTCAATGGCCTTATCCACGCCGGATGTGCCCTTCACTGTGAGGCTCAGTTTGTTGTTGGTCTGTTTCACCGTCATGGTGCCCTGTCTTTTGTTTACATAGTTCATCACCGACACAAAGAGAGGCGACCGGTAGAACTGTGCTGACTGATCCGCCACAAAGTTAGCAATCAGTGTGTTATTTTTCAGTATTACTTTTTCGATTCCTGTTTTTGACGCTGCCCACCTGAGTTTTACCAGCTTAAGCAACGCTTTGGCCGGTGGCGGGGGTGGTCCGAACCTGTCTGTGAGATGTGACTCGTAGGCTTTAAGTCCCTCATCATCCCTTATCTCATTGAGCTCCTTGTAGAGCCTGATTCTTTCAGGGATATTTGATACGTAATCATCGGGGAACATAATCTCAAGGTCCGTCTCCACTGTTACATCCTCAACAATCTTTTCAGGTTTTTCTTCACTCTTCTTCTCTTTTCCCGGTGCAGGTTCGGGGAAGAGCTCCCTGAACTCCTCATCTTTCAGTTCCCTGACTGCTTCATTGAGGATCTTCTGATAGGTTTCATAACCCACGTCAGCGATGAAGCCGCTCTGCTCTCCGCCGAGCAGGTTACCCGCACCACGTATGTCAAGGTCCTGCAGCGCGATATTGAATCCGCTGCCAAGCTCGTAGTTCTCTTCTATCGCTTTAAGTCTTCTTCGGGCGTCACCAGTGATGACGGAGAGAGGGGGAGTGAGCAGGTAACAGAAGGCCTTCCTGTTTGACCGGCCTACCCTCCCTCGCAGCTGGTGCAGTTCGGAGAGGCCGAAATTGTGTGCGTCATTGATGAAGATGGTATTGGCGTTGGGTATGTCAAGACCGGACTCGATGATGGTGGTGGCAAGCAGGACATCATAGTCGCCACGGATGAAATCAAACATCACATTCTCTATCTCTGTGCCTTCCATCCGGCCATGAACAACGGCTATCCTCACATCAGGGCATATACCTGATATGGTGGCCTTCACCTCCATTATGTTCTCAATCCGGTTGTTAATGAAGAAGACCTGGCCGTTGCGGCTCACCTCATAGATAATTCCCTCACGTATGATCTCCTCATTGAAGCCGTGAAGTTCTGTGATAATGGGCATACGGTTTGGGGGAGGGGTATTTATGACAGAGAGGTCACGTGCACCCATGAGGGAGAACTGCAGCGTCCGCGGGATGGGGGTGGCGGTGAGGGTCAGGGTGTCAACCCCCGCCTTCAGCGTCTTCAGCCGTTCCTTCACTGCCACTCCGAAACGTTGCTCCTCATCAATGACCAGGAGACCCAGATCTTTGAACTTAACCTCTTTACCAGTCAGCTTATGTGTTCCAACTATAATGTCTATCTCTCCGCCGGCGAGCTGTTTGAGTAGCTTCTTCTGCTCTGCCGGCTTCCTGTGCCTGCTGATGTAATCAACCTTGCAGGGGAAGTTCTCAAGGCGTGACGAGAAGGTTTTGTAATGCTGCAGGGCCAGTATGGTTGTGGGTACCAGCACTGCTGTCTGTTTGCCGTCAGTGGCGGCCTTGAAGGCTGCCCTGATGGCAATCTCGGTCTTGCCGAAGCCCACATCGCCGCAGATAAGCCTGTCCATCGGGGTTGACGACTCCATGTCTTCCTTTACGGCCATGGTGCTTGCAAGCTGGTCAGGAGTATCTTCCCAGATGAATGATGCCTCCAGCTCACGCTGCAGGTATGAGTCCGGCGAGTAGGCAAAACCGCCGGAGGCTTTTCGCTTTGCGTAGAGGATGATGAGATCCCTGGCAATATCCTTGACCTTTTTCTTGGTCGATTGCTTCATCTTTTGCCATGCACCGGTGCCCAGCTTGTTTATTCGCGGGGGAGTGTCATCCCTGCCCTTGTATTTGGAGATCCGGTGCAGTGCGTGAATGCCAACATAAAGAATATCATTATCCTTGAATACAAGCTTTATAGCCTCTTGCATCCTGCCGTTAACCTCAATCTTCTCCAGCCCTCCGAAACGGCCTATGCCGTGGTCAGAATGAACCACATAGTCGCCCGGATTAAGATCGGTCAGCTGACGGACAGTCATGCTGTCACGGCGCGTGAAGAAGCCCCTGATGCGGAACTTGTGATACCGGTCAAAAATCTGGTGATCGGTGTAAACAGCTATCCGCAGGTCATGGTCAGTGAAACCCTGGTGCAGGTTGAGCAAAAGAGGGGTGTAATGCAATGATGGATCAGTCTCGGCAAAAATCTCTTTGAGACGCTGCTCCTGGATGTCACTCTCTGAGATGATGAAGTTGCGGTAGCCCTCCTGCGTATTGGCAACCAGTCGTGATGTGAGCAGTTCAAAATTCTTGTTGAATGCGGGTTGTGGTTCTGTGCGGAACTCAATGTTGACTGTTCCCGGATACTGTCTTCCCCTGCCGAAAAAGATCCTGCGGTGACGTGAGCAGAGTTCTTCAAGGTGCCGGCCGGTTATGATTATATCTCGCCTGTCGGAGATCTCCCCCCTGGAGCTGCGTGTTCTGGCCTGTGACCATATGCTGTCAGTCTTTTCAATGATATAGTCAAAGTTGTCACTCCAGATGATGGATGATGGGGGGATGAAGTCAATGAAGCTGTCAGAGCTCTCCTGGAAGGCAAGCTCCTGTATGTCAGGTATGACCTGGATCTCATCATGAAGCTGCAGTGAGAGCTGGTCGTCAGGATTGAATGACCGGATGGAATCAACCTCTTCACCAAAAAAGTCAATACGGTAGGGCTTGTCAGCAGAGTAGGAGAACAGGTCCGTAATACTGCCCCTGACCGAGTATTGCCCCGGTTCGTAGACGAAATCGGTCCGCCGGAAATTGTATTCACGGAGTACCTCTTCCAGAAATTCTATGGAGAGCCTGGCCCCCTTTTGAATAATGAAGGTATTCTTCTTCAGGCTGCTCTTGCTGACAACCTTCTCCATGACCGACTCCGGGTAGGTTACAATGATGCACTTCCTCCTGCCTGAGCTGAGGAAGTTGAGTACCTCTGCCCTCAGTATGATGTTGGCGGGCTCAGTCTGGTCATACATCACTGACCGCTTGTAGGTGCCGGGGAAAAAGAAAATATTGTCATCGCCAAGCAGCGATGTGAGATCATTGTAGAAATAGGCTGCGTCTTCTTTTTCAGGCAGCAGAACCACATGGGTTGTTGGTTGCTGCGACAGCGCCCCGGCCATGACCACAGCACGGGATGACCCTGTCAGGCCATGGATGGTTACCGGCTCATCGGTATCGGCGGCCAGCAGGGATTCCAGCCTGTTGAAAGAGGGGTGAGCCCTGTAAATGTCTCTGAAGAGGGTGCTGGCCATTGATTTTGTGTGAGTGTGCAAAATTAACAAAGCCTGCGGTCACAGCAAAGGAAAAGAGTGCCTCAATACGGGTTTGACTGTAATTCTGTCTCCGGGGAGGCAATTGCCCCGGGTGGCGGTTGAAGGAGGCTCTTCTGTCAGCAGCAAAGACCTACCAGCTTCCCGATCATCTCAGGTGAGCCGCAATAGAAGGGTGTTCTCTGGTGCAGTGAATCCGGGGAGATAGACAGTATTCTCCGGGTTCCGTCAGTGGCAACACCTCCGGCCTGTTCAATAATGAAAGCTATCGGGTTGCATTCATAGACCAGCCTGAGCTTCCCGGAGGGATAACTGCTTGAGGGAGGATAGAGGAAGATGCCTCCCGTGAGCATATTGCGGTGCACGTCAGAGACCAGCGATCCTATATATCTGGAGATGTATGGTCTGCCGGTGGAAGGGTCATTCTCCTGGCAATACTTGATATATTTCTTGACCCCGTCAGGGAACTTGATATAGTTACCCTCATTGATAGAGTAGATTCTTCCTCTCTCCGGTGTTTTCATGTTCGGATGTGAAAGACAGAACTCGCCAATGGTCGGATCAAGGGTAAAGCCGTTGACGCCGTTGCCGGTTGTATATACCAGCATGGTTGATGAACCGTAGATAACGTATCCTGCAGCCACCTGCCTGTTTCCCTCCTGGAGGAAATCGACCAGGGTGGCTTCAGCGTCTCTGTCTGTTAACCTGCGGTAGATTGAAAAGACTGACCCTACCGATACGTTGACGTCAATATTGGATGAACCGTCAAGAGGATCCATGCAGACAACATATTTTCCCCTGCCGGCGAACTCCCCGGTGAAAATAACCTCATGCTGGTTTTCTTCAGAGGCCACACCGGCGCACTGGCCGGAGGATTTGAGTGCATCAATGAAGACATCGTCGGCATAACGGTCAAGCTTCTGCTGCTCTTCTCCCTGGGGATTTTCAGAGCCGGCTTTGCCGAGGATCTCCACCAGGCCTGCCTTGCGTATCTTGGCATTGACCATCTTGGCGGCAGTGCCTATATGGTGGAGCAGGCTGGAGAGCTCTCCGGTGGCGTAAGGAAAATCTTTTTGTTTCCTGATGATGAAGTCATTCAGGCTGGTTATATCATAGCTTGGCATCGTGACAGATGTTTTGGTTATTAACTGTTTAGTTCAGGTCAGCCCTGAAGGCTGCCCTGTATGCATATACCTTCCCCAGGTTGTTGTACAGCTCATATCCGAAGGTGACCGACTTACTCTTTTTTTCAACCCTGTTTTCACCGGGGTAATAATACCAGTCTTCAGTAAATGAGAGCTTTCCTATTTTAGAACGGTCATTCTTGAATTCTTCTTCGATTTTTCTGACCTCTGCCGGGGAGAGGGCCTCGCCGCTGTGGTAATCATAGACTGTCATGGTTCCGTCATAGATACGGCTGAAGATATTATCAACCATTGCCTCGCCCTGATAACCTGCCACCTTCTCCGTATCCCACGGATCACCATCCGGATCAGGCCTGACTATGATCTCTGTAACGATGTCTGTTGCCACCAGCACCGCTCCGGCAGGAAGTTCGGCGGCAGGCGGCCGAGGGGAGAGGGTAGCGTTACCCGGTTCTGATCCGGTATCTGAATCTCTTTTGGAGCTTGCCCTTTCACCGCACGAGGCGGTCATGACGGCTATGATAATCAGCAATGCAGTCTTTTTCATTTGATTATCTGATATCTGTGTTTGTGGTATGATAGAACCTGTAAGAAAATGCCAATCATATACGTTTGTGAGTTTCTGCTCAAGCCGGTTTTATTCTGTTTCTCATTTCATCTTTTGAACCGGAGCATCTCCGCAGCGCGGCGGCCTGTCAGACGGCCCTCCTCAAACACCGGAACGCCGTTTGCAATTGTTGTTATGATACTGCTGCGGAAGGTGGTTCCCTCAAGCGGCGACCATCCGCATTTGTACAGAATGGTCTCCCTGCTGACTGTCCACGGGGCTGCAGGATCAACCAGCACCATGTCAGCCTTCCATCCCTCCCGGATGAAACCGCGGTCAGTTATGCCGAAGATGAGTGCGGGATTATGGCACATCTTCCTGACCACCAGTTCGGGTGTGAGCTCTCCACGGTGGCATAGTTCCAGCATCATCACCAGTGAGTGCTGTATGGTGGGTCCGCCCGAGGGTGCGCTGAAGTATGGTGCGCTCTTCTCTTCCAGCGTGTGAGGGGCATGATCGGTAGCGATGATGTCTATCAAACCTTTACGGACAGCACTCACCAGCGCTTTCCTGTCAGCGGCACTGCGCACAGGAGGATTCCATTTTATGAGGTTGCCTTTTGTTTCGTATGCAGTGTCGTCAAACCACAGGTGGTGCACACAGACCTCCCCGATGACCTGCTTGATAGCCGGATCGGCGCCTGCATCCGGCAACGCCGTCTCATCAGCCGTGGTCAGGTGGAGCAGGTGGAGCCTGGCGCCGGTGCGGCGCGCAAGGCTGACAGCCGCGGTGGAAGATGCAAGGCATGCCTCACGACTTCTTATTAAAGGGTGAAACGAAGGGCTGATGGTGTCTCCGTACTCTTCACGGTAAGCTTCGGTATTGGACCTGATGATCTTCTCATCCTCACAATGACACGCAACCGGCATTTTTCCGAGGCGGAAGATCGACTCAAGGGTCTCCTGGTTGCTTACCAGCATGTTTCCGGTGGATGCGCCGAGGAAGAGCTTGATTGCGGGGACCATCTCAGGGTTCGCCCTGCGCAGTTCATCAATGTTATTATCAGTAGCGCCGAGGTAAAATGAATAATTGATCACTGACCGGCTGGCAGCAATGCTGTTCTTATTCTCCCACTCTCTGATGGTGATTGTCTGCGGCAAGGTGTTCGGCATCTCCATGAAGGATGTTACCCCGCCGGCAGCGGCAGCGGCGCTCTCACTGGCAATGTCTGCCTTGTGTGTCAGTCCCGGCTCACGAAAATGAACATGGTCATCAATAACTCCCGGCAGCAGCCACAATCCTGAAGCTTCAATGATCCTTGTTCTTTCTTTAACCATAGGGGCCTTTCCGGGAGCAAAGATGCCTTCGATGCGGTCACCGGAGATGGCTATGTCAGCCACTCTTCTGCTCTCTTCATTTATGAGCAGGGCATTACGAATAACTATTTTGTTTTCTGAATCTTCCGGCATATTGATCCGATCAAGCTGCAATCCTGCGCGGCTTCCTGAAGATACTGACTATTTTCATACGGACAACACCCCACATGGCTTCGCCGAAGATGCCTCCGGACATCTTTGATGTGCCGGCTTTCCTGTCGGTAAAGATGATTGGCACTTCCACAATCTTATAGCCCAGCAGCCAGGCAGTGAATTTCATCTCTATCTGGAATCCATAACCGATGAGCCTTATATGTCCGGGATTGATATTTTGCAGCACTTCGCGCCGGTAGCATTTGAATCCTGCCGTTGTATCCATGATCTTCATGCCTGTGACCATCCTGACGTACATGGAGGCAATATATGACATGAGTACGCGGCCCATTGGCCAGTTCACCACATTGACCCCTGAGATGTATCTTGATCCGATGGCCAGATCAGCACCGCCGTTCTCACATGCATCCCAGAGCCTGACAAGGTCATCAGGATTGTGTGAAAAGTCAGCATCCATCTCGCAGATATACCTGTAGTCGCGCTGCAGCGCCCAGTCGAATCCTGCTATGTATGCGCGTCCAAGTCCCATTTTTCCTTCCCTTTCCATTAGATGAAGGTTGGGGAATGACGGGATCATCTCCTTTACCAGTGAGGCTGTGCCGTCAGGTGAGTTATCGTCGATGACAAGTATGTCAAACGGAACCGGCAGCGCGGTGATAGCCCTTACGAGATCAGTAATGTTTTCCTTCTCGTTGTATGTGGGTACTATTACAAGATTTGACATATGGGTCCGCTGACAGTGCGAATTTAACCATTTTTCTTTCTTTGCTCCGTCATTTGGGCTATAACCTTGGTTTTGGCAAACTATTTTGAGCTGGCAGGGAAGAGCAGGAGAATTTTCAGGCTGCGAGTGGTTAAAATATTTTCTGAAAAATTTTGCATGTTTGAGAGGAAGCATTACTTTTGTCACCCCAAATGATTCAAAATCACGGGGCGTTCTTTATAGTGTGCGCTTATCAGTCCCATAGCTCAGTTGGTTAGAGCGCTACACTGATAATGTAGAGGTCCCCAGTTCAACTCTGGGTGGGACTACAGGATTTGCGAATTCCGATTTTCGATTTTAGTCGACAATCGACAATTCACAATCCAATTGGAGATTTAGCTCAGTTGGCCAGAGCATCCCGACACGCAGTGTCGGGAGGGTCAAGGGTTCTGAATCCGGTTCTTTACAAATTGGGGATTTAGCTCAGTTGGCCAGAGCATCCCGACACGCAGTGTCGGGAGGGTCAAGGGTTCTGAATCCGGTTCTTTACAAATTGGGGATTTAGCTCAGTTGGCCAGAGCACCTGCCTTGCACGCAGGGGGTCAAGGGTTCGACTCCCTTAATCTCCACCGATACCCGTCATATGAATAGTATGCCGGGTATTTTTTTACCTGGAATTTGGCCAGAGCATCCCGACACGCAGTGTCGGGAGGGTCAAGGATTCGACTCCCTTAATCTCCACGAAGAGTCTTCAGCAATGAGGGCTCTTTTTTTTTTGTGATTCACAGGCCATTGATTGGAATGACCCGGGAATCAGGTCTACGGAAAGGAGGTCCGGACTATGAGGCTCAGCATAGATAAGGCATACTCCTTCTTTTCACTGTTTATCAATATATTAATTACTAGAAGTGCGCGAGGTCAAACCGGAAAAGGTGCGAACCACACCCTGTTTGGTGGAGCCATTAAGGTCCCGTGTAGCGGGCGGACAAACAGGGGGTGGTTGTCTTTTCCGGCCTCCTTTTCTTTGGTTCATTTCTTTTGGAGGAGCAAAAGAAATGAACAGTAAGCCCAAATGAAAAAGGGCGCCCTTTTGAGACACCCTCTTAAAGAATTTTTTTGTAAATCCCTGAATCTGTAACCCGGAAAATGTCAGAACTTCAATGCCACACCAATATTCAGGTAGGCAATGCCGTATCCCAGTTCAAGCATTGCAGCGAAAGCATCGCTGAAGAAATATCTGCCACCGATAAAACCTGACCAAACAATTCCGCCTGAGGAATAGGAGTAGTCATATCCCGGAATCGGATCCCCGAACTCTTTGGATGACCCAATATTGTATCCCAGGAGCACACCGGCGTAGGTGTCAAGCCGGTCGACAAATGGATAATGGAAGCTGCCCCTGGCGCCGATAATTATGTTCGAATACTTCCAGCCCCATCCCATGTATTCGTATTTATAGGATGAATAGCCCACATAGGGGCCTACCCCTATAACGCCTTTTTCAATCAGTTCGTCAACCACGCCAATTTCAAGGGAGGCAGACACGGGAGGTATCTGGCTGGCATAATAGGTCCCTGAGTAGAGTGTTGATCCGAGGCCAAGGCCGAGGTTCAGCACTTTATCGCCTTTCAGGAAGTATGAATCCTGGGCGGAGAGATGTCCGGAAGCTAATGCAATGACAGCAAACAGGAGGATAATTTTTTTCATAGCGGTACTTTTTAGGGTTATTAATATTATAACAGTTAACAATCAGAGGTGAACCATGTTCATTGCCCGAGCTGATTTTTTGTAACTGAGCCTGGAGATATGCTCTTTTAAGTGGAAGAGGAAATGAATCTCCTGATAATGGAGCAATTATGGTGCTGCAGAGGTTGCATAGCAGCGACCCGGGGGATTAAGGGGCGATAAAAATCTTTCGGAAGGGCTGGGGAAAATGCAACAAAAATCGCCGTTTGCAGTTATAATAGTTACCCGTAAATGAAAAAAAGGCGGTCCCCCTTCATATGTTAGTCAAATATACATTCGTCAAAATATGGACCCAGAAAGGGTCGGCGAGGTAGGGGACCGCCCATTTCAAAATTAAAAAATATTTTAATCCAATTACATTTTTTTCGTCATTGATGCCATTTTTTTGGGCATTTGTTCTTTTTAGAGCAGGTTTTTCATGAGAAGCATCAATTCACCGGCGTTGAATTGTTCCGTTTACTCCGTATTTTAATGCATATATAATATAAGGTATGGAGGCAGTGGCACAATGTACAACCAGCAGGGGGGCGAAAAAAAATGAAAAAAAACTGCGAATAATTTGTTTTAATAAAAAAGGTCTCTATCTTTGCACCCGCTTTTGAAGAAAAGCATGTTCCCTGAAAGAGTGATTTGACAGATATAGCTTACCCTGGGGTGTCCTGAGAAGGGCAAAAAAAGTTGGAAAAAACTTTGGAAAAAGTTTGGCGGGTAAGAGTGAGTTCAGTATCTTTGTCGTCCCTTGCCCTCAAAAAAAGGGATGGGAACAAGTTCTTTGAATTAATGATGAAGTAGTAGCACACAGGCGGGAGAGATCTCGCCAAAAACCTAGCGATTTCGATTGAGTTTTTGAAGAGACCGGATTGATCTTCAAAGGATATTTAAGAAATGAATATTACTATGAAGAGTTTGATCCTGGCTCAGGATGAACGCTAGCGGGAGGCTTAACACATGCAAGTTGAGGGGCAGCATAGGGTAGCAATACCCTGATGGCGACCGGCAGACGGGTGAGTAACGCGTATGCAACCTACCCTGTACAGGGGGATAACCCGGAGAAATTCGGACTAATATCCCATAGTAATATCCGGAGGCATCTTTGGATATTTAAAGTTCCGGCGGTACGGGATGGGCATGCGTAACATTAGCTAGTTGGTAGGGTAACGGCCTACCAAGGCTATGATGTTTAGGGGTCCTGAGAGGGTGATCCCCCACACTGGTACTGAGACACGGACCAGACTCCTACGGGAGGCAGCAGTGAGGAATATTGGTCAATGGGCGCAAGCCTGAACCAGCCATCCCGCGTGCAGGAAGACGGCCCTATGGGTTGTAAACTGCTTTTCCAGGGAGAGAAACCTGCGCACGTGTTGCGCAATTGACGGTACCCTGGGAATAAGCATCGGCTAACTCCGTGCCAGCAGCCGCGGTAATACGGAGGATGCAAGCGTTATCCGGATTCATTGGGTTTAAAGGGTGCGTAGGCGGACTATTAAGTCAGTGGTGAAAGCCTGCAGCTTAACTGCAGAACTGCCATTGATACTGATAGTCTTGAGTTTGGTTAAGGTAGGCGGAATGTGTAATGTAGCGGTGAAATGCTTAGATATTACACAGAACACCAATTGCGTAGGCAGCTTACTGAGCCGACACTGACGCTGAGGCACGAAAGCGTGGGGATCGAACAGGATTAGATACCCTGGTAGTCCACGCCGTAAACGATGATTACTCGCTGTTGGCGATACACTGTCAGCGGCTAAGCAAAAGCAATAAGTAATCCACCTGGGGAGTACGGCCGCAAGGTTGAAACTCAAAGGAATTGACGGGGGCCCGCACAAGCGGAGGAACATGTGGTTTAATTCGATGATACGCGAGGAACCTTACCTGGGCTTAAATGTAGAGTGCATTTTCTAGAGATAGGAATTCCCTTCGGGGCTTTCTGCAAGGTGCTGCATGGTTGTCGTCAGCTCGTGCCGTGAGGTGTCGGGTTAAGTCCCATAACGAGCGCAACCCTTATCGTTAGTTGCCAGCTGGTAAAGCAGGGGACTCTAGCGAAACTGCCACCGTAAGGTGAGAGGAAGGTGGGGATGACGTCAAATCAGCACGGCCCTTATGTCCAGGGCTACACACGTGTTACAATGGTCGGTACAGAGGGCAGCTACCTGGTGACAGGATGCTAATCTCCAAAACCGGTCTCAGTTCGGATCGAAGTCTGCAACTCGACTTCGTGAAGCTGGATTCGCTAGTAATCGCGCATCAGCCATGGCGCGGTGAATACGTTCCCGGGCCTTGTACACACCGCCCGTCAAGCCATGGAAGCTGGGGGTGCCTGAAGTCCGTAACCGTAAGGAGCGGCCTAGGGTAAAACTAGTGACTGGGGCTAAGTCGTAACAAGGTAGCCGTACCGGAAGGTGCGGCTGGAACACCTCCTTTCTGGAGATGATCAAATCGGTAAAATCAATTCCGTCTGTGACTACTTCATTATAAAATATTTGGTCTGAAAAGACCATAAGTTCTTTGACATGCTGGTTTTAAGAGAAGATATCAAATTTGATAAATTTTTGAATTGTAAGATTAATAAGAGATTACTCAAGAAAGTAATTAAGGGCAAACGGTGGATGCCTTGGCTCTCAGAGGCGATGAAGGACGTGACAAGCTGCGAAAAGCTGCGGTGAGGAGCAAATATCCGTTATATCCGCAGGTATCCGAATGGGGCAACCCTCCAAGTTGAAGACTTGGAATCCCGGCGCAAGTCGGGAAGCGAACCTGGAGAACTGAAACATCTAAGTACCCGGAGGAAAAGAAAACAAAAGTGATTCCCAGAGTAGTGGCGATCGAAATGGGAATAGCCCAAACCGACGATGTTTAGGCATTGTCGGGGTTGTAGGACCGGCACCATTATTATTAATATCAACGGAAACTACCTGGAAAGGTAGGGCATAGAAGGTGAAACCCCTGTACCGGTAAGTATTGATAATATAGCTGGCATCCTGAGTAGGGCGGGACACGTGAAATCCTGTCTGAACCCGCGGGGACCATCCCGCAAGGCTAAATACTCCTGAGAGACCGATAGTGGACTAGTACCGTGAGGGAAAGGTGAAAAGCACCCCGAACAGGGGAGTGAAATAGTACCTGAAACCGTTTGCTTACAAACGGTCGGAGCTCTGCCGCAAGGCGGGGTGACGGCGTGCCTTTTGCATAATGAGCCTACGAGTTATCCTTACTAGCAAGGTTAAGACTTTAAGGGTCGGAGCCGAAGCGAAAGCGAGTCTGAACAGGGCGTATAGTTAGTAGGGGTAGACGCGAAACTTTGTGATCTATCCTTGGTCAGGCTGAAGTTCCGGTAACACGGGATGGAGGGCCGAACCAGTAAACGTTGAAAAGTTTTTGGATGAACTGAGGATAGGGGTGAAAGGCCAATCAAACTGAGAAATAGCTCGTACTCCCCGAAATGCATTTAGGTGCAGCCTTGAGTCGAGTTTTGCAGAGGTAGAGCTACTGATAAGGCTAGAGGGCTTCATCGCCTATCAAACCTTGACAAACTCCGAATGCTGCAAAATGGTGCTCAGGAGTGAGGCTATGGGTGCTAAGATCCGTGGCCAAAAGGGAAATAACCCAGACCATCAGCTAAGGTCCCCAAGTATATGTTAAGTTGGAAAAACGAAGTGCGACTGCCCAGACAGCTAGGATGTTGGCTTGGAAGCAGCCATTCATTTAAAGAGTGCGTAACAGCTCACTAGTCGAGCGGTTGTGCGTGGATAATAATCGGGCATAAACATATCACCGAAGCTGTGGTCCCGACGCGTAAGTGTCGGGAGGTAGGGGAGCATTCCAGTCCTGCGTTGAAGGTGTACCGT
>ERZ795057.104-NODE-104-length-88499-cov-256.352132_pt1:35000-88499 | contig 88499 bp, 59 predicted proteins | sample MGYA00375141_ERZ795057 | MGnify/ENA primary metagenome ERZ795057 (study PRJEB30186, sample SAMN05720163) | activated sludge metagenome | isolation source: Anaerobic digester | place: Hong Kong | collected 2015-01-26 ...
TCTTCTCAAAATGGTCCATCAGATTCTTGCCGGCCACCTGTGCAGTATCCATCATGATACCGGGTCTCAGGTCACTCAACCCGCCTCCACTCATGATAATAGCACTGCTGATGATGTCCCTTGACAGTGGAGAGGCACATAATGACTGGACACTGCCAGCTCCGGCACTTTGACCGAAGATTGTTATGTTGCCGGGGTCACCTCCGAACTGTTCGATATTATTATGAATCCATTTAAGTGCCGCAATCTGGTCCATTAAGCCATAATTGCCCGATACACCATGAGGACTTTCTGCAGCTAAAAGCGGATGTGAGAAAAAACCCATAACACCCAGACGGTATGTTACCTGTACCAGAATTACACCTCGTGAAGCCCAGGCTTCGCCTCCGTCCATCTCCGGTTCATAGGAAAAGCCTTCGCGATAGCCCCCTCCGTGTATCCACATGGCAACCGGGAGTTTTTTGCCTGTTTTACCCGCAGCGGGAGTCCAGATGTTAAGATAGAGACAGTCTTCGGTGAACGGAACCGAACCGCTGGCCCTCCATTCCCTGCCGTAAAAGCTTTCAGGATCCCACGTTACCTGCGAAGCAGCATCACCATAAGTGTCTGCCACCCTTACACCATCCCAGGGCACCACCGGCTGCGGTTCCTTCCAGCGCAGATCACCCACCGGAGGCGCTGCAAAAGGAATACCCTTAAATGCGATAACCCCCTCAGTAGGGGTTTGTACACCGGTTATACTACCTCCTTCAATGGTCAGTACCGGATTCGAATCGCCGCACGAGGCTAATGCCAATGCCATGATTATTAAAAGAAAGAACGATAATTTTTTCATAACAGTACTCTAGTTAAATGATTTGTATAAAATGGTATCAGTTTTAACAGATCTATTGACGGAGATTAGCGCCTCACCACCAGGAGCAAGACTGCAGATGCCCTTCTGCGCCACGTAGGTATGAAATCACCGTCACTCAATTCTCCAGGCTCCCATTTATTTCTATCGATTTGCCGGCAGGGATATCGAAAGCTTTGGTCTTTTCGCCATATCTGACAATACAGGGATTACCCAGGATTGATAGTATTTCACATGCCGATAATTTTCCGTCTTTCCAGCTCATATTCACCTCAAAACCTCCCCTGGCTTTCAATCCCGTAACAGATCCTTCTTTCCAGCTTACCGGCAAAGCCGGTAAAAGAGATATTTCACCGGCATGGCTTTGCAGGAGACATTCTGCCACGCCGGCGGTGAATCCGAAGTTGGCGTCAGACTGGTTGCTTGCCGGATTATGCATGTTGTTTCCTATTCCGCCTCCCATCATCGGAAAGTTCGCGGGTCTTCTGCGCATTGGCGGGGCACGGAAGAACTGATTTATTGCCGTATCGGCCCGTACTCCGTTTTCAAGCCGGGCCCAGTCACAAATATCCCATGCACTGTTCCAGCCTAATCTTGAAACACGTGGTTCGAGCCATTTTTGAATGGCAGCAGCTATCTCAGGATCTCCTCTCAATGTTATTGAGTTGCCGGGGAAGAACCCGAAATTGGCCGACATATTATGACCTTCATTTCCTCTTTTCCAGTCTTCGATCCACACCTGCAGAAGTCCGTCCTTACCTATCATGTAAGGCGGGATCTTGCCGAGGGCTTCCTCAAGGCTGGCGCTGAATTGCTCATCAACATTCAGTAATTTTGCCGCCTCTATACAGTGAGGAAAAAGGTCCTTTATCATCCCTATGTTCATGGTCGTTGTCGGGGCAAGGAATGCCTCTTCTGCTCCTTCGCTGACAAAGAATCCCTGTTCGGGCGACATCGAGAACGGAATGACAAGGTAATTATACCCGGGGTGCCAGGTCATTATGTCCATCAGGAACTGTGCAGATCCCTTCATCACCGGATAATATTCCCTGAGGAATTCAATATCACCGGTGTAGAGGTAATGTTCCCAGATATGCTGGCAGAGCCATACACCGCCTACCTGCCACATGCCATAACGTGCAGCATCAACAGGCGCTGTGCCGCGCCACAGGTCAGTATTATGATGAGCTACCCATCCGCCTGCATTGTAGTATACCTTCGCCGTTTGTGCCCCGTTTTCAGAAAGATCTTTTATCAGGCTGAACAAAGGACCTGTGCATTCGGAAAGGTTAGTAACCTCAGCCGGCCAGTAGTTCATCTCGGTGTTGATGTTGATGGTGTATTTGCTGCCCCAGTTTGGCAGCAGATCCTGGTTCCAGCGAGCCTGGAGGTTTGCCGGTTCACTGCCTTCCCTGCTGCTGGAAACCAGCATGTAACGGCCGAACTGAAATATCTTTGCCAGGAGTTCCTGATCAGGCAATCCTTTCTTAAGGTCTGCAATTCTCTCATCGGTGGGTTTTTCGTTCATCAGCGGATCACCAATATTGAGCTTTACCCTGCTCATCAGGGCGGTGAAATCATCAAGATGAGTACTCTTAAGGGTTTTGAAATCTTTGCCTTTGATATCTGCAAGTATCTTTTCACACCTGGCAGCCGGATCTCCGGTTATATCCTTATAATTAACAAAGCTTGTTGCAGCTGTAAGAACAAATGTCACGGAGCTGGCATTACTGATGACCAGACTTGAATCTGTTGTCTGCAAGGTTCCTTTTTCAGGCAGGGCAACAACATCAGTCTGAAAACCGAGACCCGGACCGTCGACCTTTGCAACAAGCCAGCTGATCTCTTCAGGAAGATAGTTCCATATGCCGTTTATAGTCAGCCTGTTATCCGCTGCACTGGTTTTTTCCACGAACGGACTCCTGAGTTTTGCTTCAACCGAAACTTTGCCTGGTTTGTTTGCAGAGATTTTCATGACCATTACATGGTCAGGGTATGACATGAACACTTCGCGGGTCATCCTTACATCACCGTCAGTGTAACTGATCGTGACTATGCCTGTTTCCATATCCAGTTCACGGTAGTAGTCTTTTATGGAATCACCGGTGACCTTGAAATCGAGAAGCAGGTCTCCGATCGGCTGGTAGGCCTGTTGCTGAGCCGGCTTTCCGTAAAAATGTTCATCAGCCAGTTTTTCAGCTTCCTTATATTTACCTGCAAACACGAGATCCTTTATCTGCCCGAAATACTTATAAGCATCAGGGTCATTGTAATCATGTGGTTTGCCTGACCAGAATGTAGATTCATTCAGGGCTATCCGCTCATTCTGCACTCTCCCGAAGACATTGGCTCCCATGTAGCCGTTACCGATGAACAGGCCATCAAGCCAGATCTCCCCGGCCGGTTTATCATACCATACTACCATTCTCTTTGAATCGGGAGAAGACTGTGTGGCACATGAGCAAAATGCAACCGGTACAAGAAGCAACAGGAATGCTTTCAGCAATAAGGCATCAAACCTGCCGATATTTTTCTTCATTGATTTGCCGTTTTGTTTATTTATCGTGGTATTTAAAACTAATCCAGTCTGCATATTATAGTTTTATTGTTATTTTCTGACCTGCATAGATTATCTCTTTGTCGAACTTTTCTGCCTTCTCCGCTCCTGAGCCCTTGTCCTTTGCCACAAGCATGACATTGAATTTACGCTCTGTGAGCATTCCCGGGAAAGAACCTTTGCGGTCACTGATGGTCAGTGTCTTTTTAGCATTATTCCATGAGAAGGCAATGGTAGAACAAACTCCTTTTTCGTAATTGTAATTATCGTTTTCGTCTTCATAAAGAGTGAAAGAGCCATTTGCTCCCTCATAGATACGGATCTCAAGGTTATCCCATTTCTTTTCAGTGGCGTACTGGACTTCCGGTCCGAAAGGGATAATCGAGCCTGTCCTGACATAAATGGGAATGATATCCAGAGGAGTATCCTTCTTAACTTTTTGTCCTCCCGTTAGTCTTTCGCCAGTCCAGAAGTCGTACCAGTCAGTGCCGGCAGGCAGATAGAGCTCCCTTGTCCCCACAACGCTGAAATCCTCTTCAATATCCTTTGAATACATGGAAGTAGTAACGGGGCATACGAGCAACGATTTGCCGAACATGTACTGGTCATTGATGTCCAGGGCTTTTGTATCGTCCGGGAAGTCCATTACCAGGGCCCTCATCATGGTCGACTGGTTAGCTGTAACCTCCCATGATGCTGAATAAATATACGGAAGCAGGCTATAGCGCAGTTTTATCGATTTTTCGATTGCATCGTAGACCCTGTCGCCCTTCTTCCCGAACTGGTAAATCTCACGCGGGGCATCGGTACCGTGTGAACGCATCATGGGGCAGAAAGTGCCGAACTGCATCCAACGGGCATACAGCTCACGGTATTCAGCATCATCAAGCTTCTTCCTGAACCCGCTCAGAAAGAATCCGCCGATATCGCTGTTCCAGTAAGGGATATTGCTGAGTGAAAAGTTCAGTCCGGCAGAGATCTGATTTCTTAATGCGGTCCATGATGCTGTGACATCGCCTGACCATACGTTGGAAGCATAACGCTGCTGGCCCGCAAATGCTGAGCGGGTAAGAATAAACACTCGTTTGTCGGAAGTGACGGCCCGCTGGTGCTCGTATATGCCACCTACTGTCATAAGAGGAAAGGCATTACGGACTTTCCGGAATGAACCCAGGTAGGTTTTGTTGTCGAGATCAGCAGGCTTGAAATCCATATGGTCAGGCTCTGATGAATCCATCCACCAGCCGTCAATTCCGAAAGAGAAAAGACCCTTGTTCAGATATCTCCAGTAGATGTCGCGGGCTTCAGGATTGAATGGATCATATGGCCTGACACCTGACGGATAATCGAGCATCGGAGGCCACTTATCAGAACCGGACATGGGCCAGGTCTTGAAATCCATGAGGGCTCCTATCTTTTCCAGTTCCCTGTATTGTTTGGTCTCCGGACCAAACGAATTCCATATTGAAATGATCATACGGGCGTTCATGCCGTGCACGTCATCAACCATCTTTTGGGGATTATAGAAGTCAGCGTTAAGGAACTCCATGGCATTCCACAGGTAATTGTTCCCCCAGTACTGCCAGTCCTGTATGATGCCATCAAGCGGCACCCCCAGTTCACGGTATTTACTGACCACACCAACAAGTTCATCCTGGCTTTTATAGCGTTCCCTGCTTTGCCAGTAGCCGAATGTCCACAGAGGGAACATAGGCACCTGCCCTGTCAGATCACGCATGCGTGCGATCACACCGTCGGCACTGCCTCCGTACATGAAATAGTAATCGATGCAGTCACCCACATCTGATTTGAATGAAGTGATCTCAGGGGTGTCTTCAAAAACAGTAGGTGAATAATTGTCCCAGTAGAGGCCGTAACCTTTTACCGAAACGAAAAAAGGGATATAGTCATCAGTATTCCCCTGTATCATATTCAACGTCAGGTTACGCTGTATCATCTTTCCATTCTGCTGCTGTCCCAACCCGTAGATGGCCTCATTCCCGTCAAGAACGAAGGCCTGGTAAGCACTGAAGGTATTTGTTCCGGCATCATTGAAACCGGTAAACATTGCACCTGCTTCACTTTCGCTCAGCAGCAAATCAGATACCGGTGTCATGAAGGATATCTTACCGCTTATGAGGTTTAATGATACGGTAAGGTTTTTGCTTCTGGCGATCAGCTCGGTTCCTTTCTGTTTTATGACCAGATCGGTTTTCCGAGGGGTCATGATAACCGAAAGGCTCTCCTTACTGAAATCCTGCCCTTCCGGCCATTTCACGATCCTTACTATCGACGGGCTGTAGAATTGAATTTCAATACCAATGCTATCAACTGCAGTTTTGATGCCCAGATCAGTGATGCTGTATGATTGTCCATAGCTGCCAGTGCACGTTAGTGCAACCATGAACAGCAGTATGATAAAACGTTTCATGATCAGTATATTATGACGGGTTCAATTAATTCAGCCATTAAAAGGGTGTATCAGGTCAGATCAAGGCCCGGTGATATCAGCGGATCATAATATTAACCTTTTTGAGGTCTCTGGCATCCGAGCTATTGCCATACAGGATCTCGTATTCACCCGGGTTCACGGCCATTTTAACGTCTGATCTGTCAAAGAACTCAAATGATGAATAAGGCAGGTCAATGGACACCTCAACCGTTTTGCCGGCAGCTACATCAACCCTCTGAAAACCTCTCAGGGTTTTCAGCGGACCATCGCTGTCATCTGCTTTGCGGACATAAACCTGTATTATCTCTGTTCCGTCACGTTTGCCGGTGTTTGAAACAGGAACAGCAAGTTTAATGCTTTCACCGCTACTGACCTCAGTACTGCTGACACTGGCTTTCCCGATCATGAACGTTGTATAACTCAGTCCGAAACCAAACGGGAAAAGCGGATCAGACATATAACGGTAAGTCCGGCCTGCCATGGAGTAATCCTCGAAATCCGCAACCTGGTTTATGTCCCTGTAGAAGGTTACAGGCAGCTTGCCTGAGGGATTATAGTCTCCGAAAAGCACATCAGCCACTGCCTGTCCGCCTGACTCGCCGGCATACCATGCCTGGAGGATGGCTTCACAATTTTCAGTTTCAGGTACAAGCCCTATTGCTGATCCTGAGCAATTCACAAGAATAACTTTCTTTCCTGCCTGTTTCAGCATTTTTATGCAATTGCGCTGAACCGCAGGCAACTCTATGTCTGTACGGTCACCGCCTTTGAAGCCCGGCAGTGAGACTGGCATTTCTTCTCCTTCCAGTTCGTTGGACAGGCCACCGACAAAAACCACGAGGTCAATTCCCTTCAGCTTCGCCAGCAAACCTGAAAGATCCTGATCAATCTCTCTTCCGAAGTCAAATTCGATGACTGCCTGCCAGGTGTAACGCTGAGTAAAACGTATCTCTATTTTGTATTTTCTGCCCGCTTCAACTTTGAACGGAATTTTTGAAGTCAGTCCACGCCAGTCTTCGAACTTACTGAAAGATTCACCATTTACAAGCAGCTCAAAAGAACCGGCAGCACTGCACCTGAAAACAATCTCTTCAGTTGCGGAAGCGGTGAATTCAGTTTCAAACCTGGCCGAAAAACCCTCAAGCTTCACTCCGGGAGCCAACTCATGCTTTCCTTCTGTAGCCAGCATCAGCGGGCTTGGAAGCTGCTGATCTGCGACAGGGTCTCCGGACAGGCCGGTATTGTTCCAGTAAGTAGCTTTGAATCCCTGCCTTCCGTCAATGGCACAACCCGGAGCAAAACTGACAATTACCTTGCCGTCAACTATATCGCATGCCTTGTCATAAATTATTTTCTTTGCCGGCACTTTTGATTTGATGCCGTCAAGAACCGTTATTGTCCGTATTGGTGTTCCATTGTAGTTTCCCCATAACATCCTTGCATTATCAGCGTTCGGTCCTATTACGGCTATCTTTCCCGCTGATTTTTTCAATGGGAGGATATTGTTTTTATTCTGCAGCAGCGTCATTGTTTCGCGTGCCATCTCAAGCGCCAGTATTCTGTGTTCTTCATTGTTAATCACAGAAGCCGGGATTTTTGTCCAGGGGACGATGGCGTCATCATCCATTTCACCCAGGTCAAATCTTCCTGTCAGCACGCGCATTAAGCTTTTGTTCATATCTTCTTCCCTTATCAGGTCCATTGAGACAGCATCGGGTGATTTCAGATAATTCCAGTTGTTCCATGTACATTCAAGATCGGTTCCGGCAGGAATGCTCTGTGCCACGGCATGAGTCGGATCAGATGAGTATTTATGGCCATTGTAAAAATCTGCTATAGCGTCGCAATCAGACACAACCAGGTATTTATAGCCCCACTCATCGCGAAGTATTCTCTGCAACAGCCTTGTGTTGCTGCAGCATGGTTCATCTTCGAGGCGCTGATAGGCACACATCACCTGGCGGACATCGGCTTCCTGCACCAGTGCCTTGAATGCCGGAAGGTATGTTTCATACAAATCGCGAGGATCAACATTGGCGACATTAAGTGAGTGACGGCTCCATTCCGGACCGGAATGAACAGCATAATGCTTGGCGCATGCCAGCAGTTTCCTGTATTTTGCCTCCGGCGGGCCCTGCAATCCTTTTACCACCGAGATTCCCATCGTTGATGTGAGATACGGATCTTCACCATAGGTTTCCTGGCCGCGTCCCCACCGCGGATCACGGAAAATGTTGATGTTTGGCGTCCAGACAGAAAGACTCAGGAAGCGTTTGTTTTCCTGGCCTCTCTGCATGGCCTGATTATATTTGGCCCGTGTTTCATCTGACACGGCGCTGAAGATCCGGTATACAAGCTCATCGTCAAATGAGGCAGCCATGCCAACAGGCTGGGGAAAGACGGTCACACTGTCATTGTTGGCCAGGCCATGCAACGCTTCGCTCCACCAGTTGAACTTCTTTATGCCCAGACGCGGGATGGCCTCTGACACATCGCACATAAGTGTGGCTTTCTCGTCAAGGGTAAGCCGGGTTATGAGATCTTTTGCCCGTTCTTCTGAAGTCAAAGCGGGATTTTGAAACGGGTATTGCTGTCCCCATAATGATGAGGCCAATACCAGGGCCAGTGAAATGATTGTTGCTCTTTTCATCTTCTTCGCATATCTGCCTTTATTAATTCATCGAGTTCGTGTACGGGCCGTTCGATGTCATACGGAAAAGGCATGCGGCTGAACTGCTGAAAATAGAGGAGGCATGCATCTTTCCATACCTGGGCATTGGCGCACTGGCTGCGCAGCTTTCTCTGAACGAGGGCAAACCTTTCTTTATCCACATATGGTTCGGCTCTGTCCCATGTCTTTTGAAAATCCCTTACCTGCTGCACGCCCTTATCGTAATGAAAGCAGATTTCATCCCACAGGGTATGTCCGCTCCTCATCACATAATCCCATGGCAGGCGATGGAACCACAGGAGGTACCTGTCAGGGCAGGTAGTCAGGTCATTGAACTGTGAACCCAGGGGTTCATGGTACTGGCTCACAGCGTTGCTGCCGGAAGCTGTCCTGTCGAAACCAACCCCACCGGTATCGGCTTTATGATAATATGGCGGTGTCCAGTCATGTCTCACCCCTCGCGGGGCCCACCACGGACCAGGTCCGTAGTGTTCATTTGCTGCGAAGAGATGATGAAACCCGAGAGGCATCATATAGTTTACCGCAGCCTCACGGCTCTGAAGCATCATTTCCTTTACCGGTTCGAGAAACTGTTCCGACCATTCAGTTGTGTAAAGGGTTGATACTGCTTGTCCTGCAGGCGCCTGGCTGAATGTAAGCTTGATCCATTCATCAGCGATTTTATCACTGGTCAGGGTATTGTCCCATGCCAGGCGGCCGAAAGCATACCAGTTTGCCTGCGCGAAGGGATGCCCGCACCAGTTTCTATCCAATCCTATATTGGCCACACCTGCTATCCCGGTGTGCTTTTGCTGATAAATGCTGCCGTCGGTGCAACGGGCTACAGTGCTTCCCGGACCTTCCTGGTATGTTTCGCTTTTCAGGCATTCTTCCCACATCGGCGCCAGAAAAACAAGGTGGACCGACTGCCCGAGGTATTCCTGGGTTATCTGTAGTTCTGCCATCACCGGAGTTTTCTTCATTGCCCCGAACAGAGGGCTGAATGGTTCACGCGGCTGAAAATCAACAGGTCCGTTTTTTGCCTGGATGATGATATTATCGTGGAACTGACCATCGAGCGGCATGAACTCGGTATAAGCCTGTTTGGCACGATCCTGGTCATTCGGGCTATAAACAAACGCACGCCACATGATAATGCCCCCGAAAGGCTTGAGTGCATCTGCCATCATGTTTGCTCCGTCTGCGTGGGTACGACCGTAATCCTGCGGACCCGGCTGCCCCTCGCTGCTGGCTTTCACCAGGAACCCACCGAAATCAGGAATGGCAGCATAGATTTCCTTAATCTTATCCTGCCACCATTTAATAACTTGCGGGTCGAGGGGATCGGATGTTTTTAGCCCTCCGATCTGTGAGGGTGATGAGAATTTCACCGACAGATAGACCTTTATCCCGTATGGCCTGAGAACATCGGCTATTGCCTTTACCCTCGCCAGATAATCCACTGTAAGAATTAAAGGAGATGCATTTACGTTGTTGAGGACAGCACCGTTGATTCCAACAGATGCGCTGGCCCGGGCATATTCCTTCCACAGTAGTCTGTCGGCATCGGTAACCGTAAGGGAGTCATCGCCTTTCCGCCAGAATATCGAGTAGCCGGCATACCCGCGTTCTATTGTACCGTCAGGGTTATCCCAGTGGTTCAGCGTACGCACTTCGTACGAAGGATTTGAAACCATGCTCACTACAGGTTCACCAGTCTGCTGGCGGCGCATGAGTTCGTATACGCCGTACAGAATTCCCAGATCAGTATTTGCCTGTATTCCGTCGGCAGTGATCCTGAAACCATCATTACTGATAGCCTTGTCTTTTTTTACCAGAAGGACTACCGTGCCATTGTCTTTACCCTGCCATCCATGTTTTAATTCATCAATGGCAATTGACAGTGTAGGGGAGCTTTTTTGGCATACAACAGTTACATTAACTGTACTTTTATTCCTGAGCCACAGGCTGTGACCATCTTCGGCAAGCAAAGGCATGCCTGTAAAAGCAAAAAGTAGAAAAAGGGCTGAGATTCTCATGATATTATTATTTATTAATTACCAATATTGAAGGAATTTCTTTTCTGAATATGAGCTTAATGACATATGCCATCTCTTCATATGACCTCTCGGTCAGGCTGATGGTCAATCCTTCTTCATTCTGTATGTAATCCAAAGTAAGTAATTTATCGGCTTCTCCTTCAATTTTAATTGTCTGCCCGGGTTCGAAACTTTCAGTACTCAGCACGTTGATAACATTGTCACCACGGTTGGCAGTGGCCGCTGTCAAAATGCGTACCGTCAAAGACCATGTAAATACCCTGTGGCTCATCATTGACTGGAAGGCCGGCAGCGTTGTTGTTGCGCAGGCCCGTTCCGGGCATGATGTAAACGCCGTATGCCTTGTGTCCCATAATTGTAATTGGCGCCATATCTGCCATCGGCAGAGTGTTATACCCGCCTTTGGCAGGCCCCCTGAATAATCCAGGAGGCGCCGGGTACAGGTGATTGCCATGTCCCGACTGGTCGTAGATAGTAGTGATCCGGCAGACTGTGCCTGCACAGAAGGCGTCCTGTGCCGTTGCATCCGCATTCCCGCCGGGGTCACCCTTGCCGGAGGGAACCACGCCTGGGTACATGGTCTTGTCGTCAGACTGGCGCATAAACTGGTATAGCGGACCATCGTATGAGCCGTATAATGCACGGGTGGTGCTATGTGCAGTCACACAGGGAAAGCCTGCGGCAGTATAGATGTCACACGGACCCTCAGGCCGGGAGGGGGTATGGCTGCGCTCTGTTCCTGTCATTGACATCAGCATGATAATTCCGGCCGGAAGTATCAGCACCTTTCCGAGAATTATCACGAGGATTTTTCTTTTTGTCATTTTTTAGTCTTGTCAGTCAATCTGCGTTCACATTCAACACAGAGGAGTACTTTATCAAAAGAGCATTCCGGAGGATCAGACTTAACCGCAGGTTACCTGGCCTCCGGCTTCACCCCGGACTCATCACCGGTAATTATTCTCCAATAAACCATATATCTCGAATCATGGATCCTGAAAAAGGGCTCCAGTACTAGATTCGCGGGATTTAGCATTTCAATGCCAGACATTGTATATGTCAGAGGCTGATCTTCCACTGGCATCAATTTTTCTGCAATAGCCGAAATATTGTCATCAATCAATATCGGAGCTTCATCAACAGGAAACTTTTGCCCTGAGGGGATGTGTCCCCATCGGCTGTCATCCGCTATTATCCCTTTAAGATCTTCTGTTCCTGTTTTTGTTCCCAGCAGGACAGGCCCATGCATGAACGCAACATAACCGGGAACATTTACCAGCTGTTCCGTTCTGTTGTGCATCGGGAAAATTACCTCTATTTTGTCACCCTTTTTCCACCTACGGTCTATCGCAACATAAGAAGAGGGATTGGCCTCAAACGGAACGGGTTTCCCATTCAGGAGGATCGTCAGTTCGCCCTCCTTAACCCATCCCGGATAACGAACCATTAATGAAAACCTGCCCGATCCATCGATAACTTCCAGGCTGGTTCCTTCTTCATATGGGAAGAGGGTTTCCTGCCGGATCTTTATACCTCTTTCCTTCCATGTCAGCTCTGAGGCAATGAAAAGATTCAGGAACAAGGAATCGTGCCTGTGTGTGTAGATGAACTGGTTGTATTTCCCGTGATTCTCCATGCCGGTGCCCACACAGCACCACATTGCCTGGTTGGGAGCAGAGTAAACCCTGTAATGACGGGGGCGGACAGGAGTGAAATAAACATAGCCGCCATGTTCAGGATGCTGGGCAGACAGAATGTGATTAAGCAAAGTTCTTTCGTAATAATCTGTATATCTGGCACTAGGGTTTGTCCTGAAGAGGAATTCCGTCAGCTTGAGCATATTATATGAATTGCAGGACTCCGGACCTTCGATATCTTCGGTGTAATCTATACAGGCCGCTGCTTCCGGGAAGTGTTCCCTCCGGCTGTTCCCTCCGAACGCCAGGGAGCGGTTGCCAGTCACGGTTTCCCAGAAGAACTGCCCTGCGTCCGCATACTTCCTGTTGCCAGAGAGTTCGGCAATTCTCTGGAATCCCACTGCCTTCGGGATCTGGGTATTTGAATGCTTGTTATCGAGGTTGTCGATACCTGCCGACATCGGATCAAGCAGCATCCTGTGTGAAAATCTCATTGCAGCAGTCAGGTATTTCTCATCTCCTGTCATCCGGAAAGCATCGGCCAGAGTTTCGTTTATCCCGCCATGCTCCATGTCAAGCATTGATTCCATCTGTTCATCGGAAAGTGCTGAGGTTATGTTAATTGCCCAGTCGCATAACCTGAGAAATATCGCCCTGGCCTCCTCGTTGCCTGTATATGACCATGCATCCCTGAGCCCGGCATATAGTTTATGAACATTGTACCACGGAACCCATTTGGTGCGGTAAACTGAGAAATCGCCTTTCTGCAGTGTGCTCCACAATTCATTGCTGCCGGGCACACCACCAACATATCCGGTTCCCCATTCAGGGTGATTTATGCCGTTTGCCTCCTGACATGCCCTGAGTTCCGAGATCATGTATTCCATCCTTCTTTTGCACTCAGTATTCCCGGTTGCGGCATAATTCATCGCCATGGCTGACAGGTAGTGTCCGCCTATATGACCTGCCAGACCCTCCCAGTTCGGATACATTTCGCCCCTGGGCTGTAGCCCGGCTTCCCTCAGAAATGGTTCAAGAATGCGATCGATGTCATACTTTAGCAGGGTCCGGAGATTCAGATCACGGGCGTGTTTAAACGGACCGTCAAGCAGCACGACATCCTGCAAGGGGAATTCATTCGGATACAGCATCTGCTGTGATCTCTGCCTGCAACCGGCCAAAAGACCACATAACAGGATCAGGCAGAGGGGAGAGTTTCTTATCAACATACCGGTTCGCCGGTATGAGAGGATGTGAATTTTCATATTTCAGCTTTTTTGAGAGGTGTTCCACCCATGGTACCACCCGGTCCGTGACTCACAAGAATACTCTTCGCCTCCGGCGCTATGCTGAAGATAAAGGACAGGATAGCGGACTGAAGTGTTTTTATTATCCAGTCAGATCCTTCTGAGTCCCTGCCGTCACCAACTGCGTTCATCCCGTACTCCGGCAGACCCTGTTTAACAAGAAGCAACAACGAATCTGCCACCGGGAAACCGGCTTCATGCTTTGCAAGATTTGCCTGAACCATCCCGTATGCACGAATGGCCTTCCTGATAGATTCAGGGTGAACTTCTTTTTTCATGTGAACAGAGGTCGTTGCAATTATTCCCTTTATCTCGGGTAAATTGGAATACAAAAGCAACCGTATGAGAGACTGTGTATCATCAGGTTCATTTTCAACATCTGTCAGGATGATTACCCTCTGCTTCTGTTGTTCCTGTGCGCCAAGATCCCAGGGGATAAGCATAAGCGCTGCCATCAACATTGCGGAGAATACTCCTGTGAATTGCTCTGACCGCATATTATATTGATTTAGCTCTGTTCATAATAAGATGAACCGGGAAATCACGGTAATTGTAAAACTCATAAAAATTAATTGAAGACAGGTTCATTTTATATGCAAATGATGACTGAAATTTAAAAGTCGATGATAAAAGAGTTAAAATAATTTAATTCCCCGTGAATGATAAACCGGCATGATGAAGGCACAAGGGAATGTAATGGAATCTGCCGCGTAATATGCAGACTCTCCGGACTTTAGGTTTTCGACCGTGCAACCTGTCATCTTTCCAGCCCGTAAAAAATGATGCAATTTTCTCCTGTGATACCGGTACGGAGATCATCCGACATTCCAGAGATATACTCTTCGACAATGCCAACAACGTCCTGATATTCTCCTGCCAGCCTGCATACGGGCCAGCCGCTTCCGATCATAAGCCTTTCAGCGCCAAATGCTTCAAAGACAACATCGAGATATGGTTTGAAGTCTTCATGATCACAGTTTTTCGATTCAGCCTCCGTGACCATTCCCGACAACTTGCACCAGACATTTTCATTCTGCGCCAAACGTGTGATGTCTTCACGCCACGGACTGACAACATTGTTTCTTATCAGTGGTTTGGAGATGTGATCAAGGACAAATTTCTGTTCGGGAAAAAGTGACACAAGAAGCTGTGCAACAGGCAAATGCTTGGGAAAAAGGAGAAGGTCGAATGTGAGGTCATACTCCTTCAGGATGCTGATACCTTTCAAAAAGTCGTCGCGAAGCATGAAATTGTCATCAGGTTCGTCATGAATGACATGTCTCAGTCCGACGAACTTTTCATTTGTGCAGAAATCATCCAGTTGCCGCCTCAAATCATCTTTACCGGACAGGTTGGCCCAGCCAACTACTCCCCTGATGAAATCATGTGTTCCTGCCAGCTCCAGCAGCCATCGGGTTTCTTCAACACTCTGCCGGGCCTGGACAGCCACTGATCCCGAATATCCGGCTTTGATAAGCTCATTGCATAGGTCTTCCGGAGTATAGTTGCGCTTCAGTATTTCCATATTGTGGCCTATCCAGCCGTATTCGCTGCTGTTGTAGATCCAGAAGTGCTGATGTGCATCTGTTTTCATTCACTGAACTTCAACATGATTTTCAGATGCTTATGAGGCTCCTTTTCAAGCATTTCAAATGCCTCCTGTGTTTCGGAAGGATGCATTATATCAGTTACAACCGCTTCAGGCTTAAGTGTGTACCTGCTCATGTTTTCGATAGTTTCGGCAAATTCACCGTGAGAAACCCGGGAGGTCATTATGATCCCTTCTTTCAGGATAAGTTCTTTCATCACGACGGGAGATGGTTCAGATGAAAGTCCCAGTACACATACTTTGCCTGCCCCCCTGATTGCCTGTACACATCCTCTCACGGGGTTGATCACCCCCGGTATCTCTTTTGTATGGCCCACGGCCTCAAAAGCGATATCCACTCCTTCCCCTCCGGTAAGTTCCCTTATCTTTTCAACGGCATTCGTATTAGCTGCGTTAACAATGTAAATATCATTATATGCTTTTTGGGCAAATGCAAGGCGTTCATCAAGTATATCGACCATTACAACCGTGTTCCTGGTCTTTGTCCTGGCGGCCTGAAGGATGCTCTGTCCTACCTTGCCAGCACCCCATATAACTATCCTGTCATCCTCAGATACTCCGGCCCTGTTACAGGCATGAAATCCTATGGAGAAGACCTCGACGAGTGCGGCATGCATGTCGGAAATCTTTTCTGTCACTGTGTAAAGCATGTTCTCCGGTACTTTCATGAATTCGCTGAAGCCTCCATCGAGGTCAATCCCCACCAGTTTCAGGGTGGAGCAGGCAGGATAATGATGTCTTTTGCATGCCGGGCAGTGACCGCACCAGATGATCGGATCAACTGCCACCCTGTCGCCTTCCTTGAAATTCCTGACAGCGGGTCCTTTTTGCACAATAGTCCCGGCAAATTCGTGTCCCTGAATCAAAGGCACACTTGTGCGCGGGTGAAACTCACCAAGGAAAACATGCTGATCGCTTCCGCAGATAGAGGCGTACCCTACTTTTATCAGGACTTAATTGCCCGAAACAGAAGGAATATCAACCTCTTTCCATTCAACCTTCCTGTATTCAGTGAGTACGGCGGCTTTCATTTTATTCATGTCAGGATTTATTATAACAGATTACAATTCAGCTTGAAGATACGGATAATCGCCATCGATCAATCCATTACTGATCATTTCGCGCCAAAACTCCACGGGGATCTGGCATTCAACTGATTCAACGTTGCTTTTTACCCGGCCGGGATCAGATGTATTGAGTGAAACACTGACAACACCGGGGGGTTTCATGGCAAACTGCACGCAGGCATCTGCAGGAACGATATTGTATTTTCTGCAAACCGCAAAAAAATCCTCCCTCCACCTGAATTTTGCTCTGTTCTCCTCCGAATCGGGTTTGATTCGGACATAGTCGAAATAATCTCCCCCGGTCAGGAACCCGGCATGAAACACGGCGGAGTTAATTATGGCTATACCCATTGAATGAAGCTTTCCCATGAATACGAGAAGATCTTCAGGGTGTCTGTAAATTGTCATGCTGTTGGCAAACATCACCCAGTCGAGCCGGGTTTCTCCGGCAATCAGCTGTATGGTCTTCCAGTTCTTTGCACCAATCCCCACTGCCTTTACCTCGCCCTTTGACCTGAGATTGTCAAGGGCCTTATATGCATCAAGTATATTATTAAGGTGTATATTAAAGTCACGCTGATTACGGGAAGCGGCAAGAAACTCATCAGGATCATGGACCGAAACGAGTCCGGGTTTGTATTTTCCACCGAGAAGCCTGTTCCCCTGTTCCCAGCATTCGAGGATACCGTCGTGTGAGATATTCTGCCGGGCATCGTTCTTAATGCCAAACCATATGCCTTTTTCGAAAACAGGTTCGGGAGTCAGCAGGGGTGCACGTAGCCAGCCAAGCTTATTGCTGATTATAACATCTTCAGGCTCAGCGTTAAGCCTGCAAAGGATATCACCGAGTTTTTCAAGTGCCAATCCTGCACCATACTTGCCGGCGGTATCGAAGGCTACCGGCCCGGGCACATTCAGAAGGCACTCTTATATTATCTCTGTTTTTGTTTCATCGCTGAGCGCGGAATAAAGATTCCCCAGTGCGCTGGTGCCAAATATCACCGGGGGTATGCTGATTCCTGTTTTTCCAATTGACCGGCGTTCCATAATTTGTTGTCAAAGGTTGATTAGTCGTAATGTTTATGTATCCCGATTCAACCTATAAGGTAAAGCCCGCCGGCCAGGCGTAAAAGCTGTTTATCCTGCCCGTCGGCAACCGGGTTTGACTGACCATATATAACCGGAGCAAGATCCATGATCAGATAAATATCAGGTTAAATATCCTCAATATTTCAGGATTATGCCAACAATGCACCTGTCAGTTCTAAGAAATCCGGCAAAAATAAATCACATTCCGGCATGTGATCGAACCAGTTATTCCCTGTTTTCACTCAATGTAAATAATAATCAACTATCTTAGAGATAATTCAGTAAAAATCCAAGCAATGAAAGAATTGGCTGCGGTCACACTTATGATTTTTTTTTCATTTTCATCAGTGGCACAGGAACCGCAAATTCCTGAAGCATTAATCGCAAAAGGAGCACGGGTTCAAAAAGCCGGTTCAGGTTATGCCTTTTCTGAAGGGCCCTCTGTAGCCCGTGACGGAAGGGTATTCTTTACTGATCAGCCCGGCGACAGGATCTATGTCTGGGACGAAAAATCAGGAATAACAATGTTTACAGAGAATTCCGGGCGGGCAAACGGTACATGGTTCGACCGCGAGGGTAACCTGATCGCCTGTGCTGACCTGAATAACAGCCTGGTGAAATTTACTCCTTCGGGGGAACTGATTGTTGTCTATGACAAAGGTTACGGAGGAGTTCATTTGAACGGACCCAATGATCTCTGGCAGGACATGAAGGGCGGTATCTACTTTACCGACCCTTATTTCCATCGTGATTACTGGGAGGCAGGTCATAAACAGGAACAGGATATCCAGGCTGTTTATTATCTGAAGCCTTCCGGGGAGCTGGTCCGGGTAATAGAAGATCTCAGGGTACCCAACGGTATTACAGGCACTCCTGACGGCAAGTATCTGTTCGTGGCAGATATGCTGGGAAGAGCCACATGGAAGTATACCATCAATGCTGATGGTTCGCTTGGGAACAAGACCCTTTTTGCACCATCCGGTTCAGATGGATTGACTATAGACGCCCGGGGCAACATATACCTTACAGCCGGCAGGGTACTGATTTATAACCCTGAGGGAGAGAAGATCGGTGAGATTGCACTGCCTGAAGCCCCGACAAATGTCTGTTTCGGAGGAAAAAAGAGGAATGTGCTGTTTATAACAGCCGGGACTTCGGTCTTTACGCTTAAAATGAAAGTAAAGGGAGTTGAATAATTAAAGTTTCGCTGTACAATAAATACCTGACCTGATTATAGCTGCAAATTGTCAGCCTTCTGACCATTGAAATAGTCTCTTATTGCAAATGAAAGCCACTTGTTTCTGCCATAATAAAATTTAAAAAATTCTCTGCAATCGGTTGCATTATTGAATACATTTACTATATTTACAATGTTTCAGCCTAATTTCTAGGGTAGTATTGCAGGGTTTTGAAGGAGAAAGTGACGGGATATCAGGCTTTTTGAGGGTTGCCGGAACCTGTGTCACCACTCGGGGTGCGGTTTGGATGAGAATGAGACTAACATATATCTATATCGGACAAATTATCAACCATGCGAATGAACTACAACTCTTCCTGAAAAGGAACCCTGTTTCCTGAATGCAAGGCAGAATTAAGGTTTTATACCACAACCTGCCGCTGACAACCAGAAAAGTTAACCTTAAAACAAAAACCTTATGATTAAAAATCCTCTAAATCCGGGTATTCTGTTTAAGAAATGCTTCGGAAAACTACTCATGAGCTTAGTGCTCCTGGCAGTGCTGCTGATTTCCCAATCAGGCATGGCATTTGCCTCAGGATCTGACTCTGAAGGACTGGTTATTGCCCAGCAGAGGGTAATTACCGGTATCGTCACTGAGACTGATGGAAGCCCCATGCCCGGGGTAGCCGTTCAGGAGAAGGGGACCACCAATGGAACATTAACCGATGCAGGTGGTCAATATCGGATTACACTCACAACGGCTTCACCGGTTCTGATTTTCTCCTTTGTCGGATTTCAAACGCAGGAGTTGGTTGTTGGAGCCAGCTCAAGCATTAATGTGACACTGGAAGTAAGTGATGTCGGCCTTGATGAGATAGTGGTCATCGGTTATGGCACAGTCAGGAAGAGAGATCTTACCGGATCGGTTGCCTCAATAAGAGGGGAGGAGATGCGCGATATACCTTCGGCTAATATTTCGCAGGCTCTCCAGGGACGAATCTCAGGAGTGGATTTGACACAGACCTCTACCAAGCCCGGTGCCACAATGCAGATACGAATACGTGGCTCACGCTCGCTGAATGCCAGTAACGACCCGCTGATAGTTGTTGACGGTATTCCGTTCCCCGGATCCATCGGTGACATAAACCCCACTGATATCAAAAGCATTGACGTATTGAAAGATGCTTCGGCAACCGCCATATACGGTTCCCGCGGTGCCAATGGCGTCATTCTGATAACAACAAATACCGGGCGGGCCGGACAGCAGGCACAGGTATCATTCAATAGTTATGTGGGTATAAAAACAGTATTTGCTCCATATCCTATGATGGATGGTCCGGAGTTTGTCGCACTGAGGGCGGCACGTGGCCAGTACTCAAACGGACCGGATGAGTTCGATAATGTTGATACCGATTGGCAGGACCTCTTTTTTCAACCAGGTAAGGTAACGAGTCACGATTTAGGCGTCACGGGGGGCACCCAAAATGGCAACTATCGCTTCGGTGTGGGCTATTACCGCGATGAAGCCGTGGTACCCGGGCAAAGCTATGACCGTTTTACGATGCGTGGTACTCTTGACCAGGAGGTAGGTAAATTTATTCGCTTTGGCTTCATAACAAACAACAGCTATTCAGTTAATAACGGGAACAATATGGGACTCTACGGAGTCTTGAGCAGTTCTCCGATATCCGATCCGTATAACGAAGACGGCTCCTTTAAAAGAACCGTTAAGATGTCGTTGGATGAGAACTGGGTATATACAAGAGAGACAATAGACGCCCTGGGGGATAAATGGATTGACCTGACCAAAGGGTATAACTCCTACAACACTATATATAGTGAGGTCAAGATCCCAGGCATCGAAGGATTGAGCTATCGCATCAATGTTGGCTTGAACTTCCGCATGAGTAACGGCGGAAGTTACACGGGAGAGGGTGTATTCAACGCCACAGCCACTACTCCTTCAACTGCCTCCATCAGTAATTCCCTTACCACTAACTGGGCAATTGAAAATCTGCTGAATTACAACAGGACTTTTGCCGGAAAACACATGGTGAATCTTGTTGCGTTGTATTCTGCCGAGAAATCTCATTATCACAGCTCAAATGTTTCGGCAAGGGATATTCCTGCTGACGCATTCCAGTTCTATAATATAGGCCGGGCCGCAGGTGAAATAACGGTCAATCCTAATTACCAGAACTATAATGAGACTGGTCTGATATCCTATATGGGACGCGCAATATACTCATATGACAACCGCTATATGGTGACAGCCAGCATCCGCTCAGATGCTTCATCAAGGCTGGCACCGGGCAAGAAGTGGCATACCTATCCTGCCCTGTCGGTTGGATGGAATTTAAGCAACGAATCTTTTATGAGTGATGTTGACCTGATTGATATGTTAAAGCTGCGTTTAGGCTATGGACAAACTTCCAACCAGTCGATTAACCCCTATGCCACACTTGGACTTCTGAATACCAGGCCTTACAACTTCGGAGACACCTATTCAATTGGTTATTATGTGTCCCAACTGCCAAACCAGAACCTGGGATGGGAGTACTCTGACACATGGAACGTTGGTCTCGACTTCTCACTTCTGAAAAACAGGCTGTCAGGTACCATTGAATATTACATCCTGAATACAAAAGATATCCTGCTGAGTGTTAATCTGCCCCCCACATCAGGTGTTAGCAGCTATATGGCAAATATCGGGCAAACTCAGAACAAGGGCGTGGAGTTTTCGCTCAACGGGGTGATCCTTGAGAATCCCAATGGCTGGTCATGGGAGGCCGGCATCAACCTTTATGCAAACCGTAATAAGCTGGTCGCACTTGCTTCCGGACAGGAGAGAGATGAAGGCAACTCGTGGTTCGTTGGCTATCCTATTGATTGTATCTACGACTACGAGAAGATAGGCCTCTGGCAGGAGGGTGATGAGTTTCTGACTGATTATGAGCCGGGTGGAAATCCAGGCATGATAAAGGTTAAATATACAGGTGAGTTCAATGAAGACGGTTCACCGGTAAGACAGATCGGACCTGATGACCGCCAGATTATGAGTGTTGAGCCCGATTTTATGGGTGGCTTTAACACCCGTCTGTCTTACAAGGCACTTGACCTGAGCGCTGTCGGTGTCTTCAGGAGCGGCGGTATACTCATAAGTACTCTTTACTCCGGAGGAGGTTATCTCAACCTGATGACAGGACGCAGGGGGAATGTAAAGGTAGATTACTGGACTCCGGAGAACACTGACGCCAAGTATCCTAATCCTGCCGGCGTGCTAAGCGGTGACAATCCGAAGTATGCCAGCACACTGGGCTATTTTGACGGATCGTACCTGAAGTTGCGCCAACTTTCACTTGGTTATAACCTGAGCCGTAACAACTGGATTATGAACGCAGGCATTGAAAGACTACGTCTTTACCTCACTGTCCAGAATCCATTGGTGATGTTCTCTCCATACCATAAAGAATCAGGAATGGATCCTGAAACCAACTCCTATGGCAACGAAAACCAGGCAGTAGCAGGTTACCCGAGACGTCTGCTTGTTATTGGGACTAACACGCCATCAACACGCAACTACCTGATTGGCTTAGATTTGACATTCTAAAAAAGACGAAAATGAAAAGTGTATATATAAAAAGAGTTTTCGGAACAGTCTTGTTAGCGTTGTTCCTTGGAGGGTGCTCTGATATTCTGGAAGAACAGCCGCGCAGTATTTATGAACCTGGTTATTTCAAGACCGAGAAAGGTGTGATGGGCGGATTAACAGCTATGTACGCACACCTGCGCTGGATATACGGGCAAGCCTACTACTACAATTCCTGCCAGACCGGTACCGATGAAGCGACATATGCACAGAGTGCAGACGGAAATTTCAAGGACCATGACCTGTCAGGCGTCGGATCTCTTACTTCTACAAGCAGCCGTTCTGATGTATTGTGGGGAACTGCATTTTCAAACATCAATACTGCAAGCGGAGTTATTGAAAATGCTGCCGAAGTGGGCACGATTGCGAATTCTTTGATAGCAGAAGCAAGGTTCTTCCGGGCCTTCGACTACTTCCTGCTTGTTCAGACCTTCGGCGGAGTACCGCTCGATCTCGGGTCGGGAGAACTGATGTTCAACACAACCCCTGTGAGGACCTCTGTGCGGAATACAGTCCCTGAGGTTTACACAAAGGCTATTTTCCCCGACCTGATAATCGCGATCAATGACCTGCCTGAGACCCCGCGCGTGACCGGGGCCGTTACCAAAACGGTCGCCAGACTGTTTCTTGCCAAAGCTTACCTCACATACGGCTGGTGGCTGCAGAACCCCAATGATATCCCTACTTATCCGGAGACCACACGGAGCGATCCTGACGGACATGATGCCCAGTGGTATTTCCAGCAGGCCTATGATATAGCTGTTACTGCAATTGACAACCCCGGCCCCTATGGACTGATGGATACCTACTATGATGTTAACCTGGCGCAGAATGACAGAAATAAGGAACACCTGTTGTGGGCTGATCATACGGAGGCAAGTGAGTATTATAACGGAGGCAGTCTTACCTATGGCAGTGGCGGAGCTCCGGATAACTTTGCTGTATGGATGGTCACATGGAACTATACGGAAATCAGAAGCGGTACGGATCCAGCCTGGAGTTCGAAGATAAGCTCTGTTCAACGTGAAGCAGAACAGCATCTGGGACGTCCCTGGACGCGTATGGCTCCGCCTATTGGCGTATTTACAAACACCTTCGCCGACAAGACCAATGATTCCCGCTACGACGGCACCTTTACAACTGTATACCGTGCCAACTGGCCCAAGGGAGGCACCCCCAATACGGTGGCCTATAACGCAAACAGTCTGGAAGTATATCCTGGTGATGCCATTCTTACTTTCCTGGATGAGGAACCGGCAACACCTATTACTTACCCCACCGGGGCAGGTAACAGCAACATTGGTGCAGGGGAATTACCCGGCAGGGCAGATTTCGTGGTTTCTCCAAGTGGCATAAGCAGAATAGTCTATCCGGGGTTCTGGAAGTTAGGCACCTACCGGACTGACAATGGTACCGGTCTGGGCCAACCCAATGCCGGCATCACACGTCCTTTCTACGTTGCCAAATTCTCGGAGCTCTATCTAGTAGCTGCTGAAGCTGCAGTGAAAGGTGCTTCCACGCAAGCAGGCAAGGGTGCCAGGGATTTGATAAATGTCCTTCGCGCAAGGGCAGGAAAATGGCGTTGGGACAACAACGGAAATGTTGCAAAAATAGCAGACTTCAGTGATGAAATGATGGCTGCCACACCTGCCACCATTACCATTGACTATGTTCTTGAAGAGCGCTCCCGCGAACTGTTCGGAGAAGGATACCGCTGGTTTGATCTTGTTCGTACCCAGACATGGGAGACCATAGCTGGTTCGTACGAGATATGCGGGCCCACTAAAGGAGACCATACCCCGTTAGTGTATAGCCGCACAATTGAACCTAAACACTATCTGCGACCCATTCCTCAGGGACAGCTCGACGGGATGGAGTTGACCGAAGCCGAAAAAGCAGTATATCAGAATCCGGGATACTAATCTTTCGCAATAGCGGATAATTATTTCCGGAGAGGAACCAATTTCAATGATTGATCTGATTTGAAATTTAATATGAAGTTAGTGATTAGTTAGGGTTGGTTCAGGTTAAAGTGTCCGTGGCTGCGTCCACGGACACTTTTTTCCTATTTTTGCCGAAACAGCCCCGTTTATAAGTTATAAATTTCTGAAATGAATCAGCTTCTCGAGAAACTCTCAACCTGTGTTGAATATGGCAAGGTTGATCTTAAATCTCCGTATCCTCCGGCCATGAAGGATCAGGAAGGTGCTTTTGAGCTTACAAGACAAGCACTTGATGCAGGCATCAGTCCCGGAAATATCCTCGAAGAAGCTCTTATTCCCGCAATGTCAAGGGTGGGGCAGAAGTTCTCAAGAAACGAGATATTTGTTCCACAGATGCTCATGGCAGCAAAGGCAATGAGCAGCTCAATGATTCATATTAAACCTTACTATCTGTCCGGTGAAACAAAGAGGAGAGGGACATTCATCATCGGGACTGTCAAAGGTGATCTTCACGACATAGGAAAGAACCTGGTATCAATGATGATAGAAGGTGCCGGGTGGGAGATTATTGATCTTGGAGTGGATGTAAGCACTGAAAAATTCATTGAGGCAGTGGGGAATCATCCCGGAGCTGTCATAGGGCTCTCGGCCCTTCTGACCACCACCATGGAAAACATGCGCAGGAGTGTGGCTGAACTCAGGGAAAAATTCCCCGACCTGAAGATACTGGTGGGAGGGGCGCCTGTTACAGCCGAGTTCTGCCATAAGATCGGGGCAGACCACTATTCGCCTGATCCTCAGGGTGCAGTTGAATATCTTAAACAACTGTCTTAATTCAACAGCAGCTTTACTTCAACACAGATGAGAACAACACTGAAGGGAAAAACAAAGGAGGTTATCATTGACACCGAAGGGCCGGTGATCATCATAGGTGAATGCATTAATCCCACCAGGAGGAAAAAACTGGTAGCCACACTGGAGGCACATGACTTCAGTTATATGCTGGAGCTTGCAGAATCACAGATCAGCGCACTGGCCGATGTACTTGATGTGAACGTGGGTTATCCGGGGGTGGATGATGAGGTTTTGCTGCCACAGGCTGTTAAAGCGCTGCAGGAAAGATTTGACATTCCCCTCTGTCTTGACTCACCTAACCCCAGGGCTATTGAAGCGGCGCTGAAGGTGGCTGAGGGCAAATGCCTTATCAATTCCGTTAACGCCGAGGAAGCTTCGCTCCAAAGACTGCTGCCTGTAGCACGGGAGTACGGGGCAGCAATAATAGGCCTGGTGCTTGATGATGACGGTATTACCCATGACCCTGAAAAAAGGCTCAGGATAGCTGAAAAGATAATTGACCGGGCTGTCAGGGCGGGTATAAAGGAGGAGGATGTGATAATTGATCCCTTGGCCATGGCTGTCAGCGCTGACCCGGACGCATGCAGGGTTACCCTTGAGACTATCAGGCTGGTACATGACAGGCTGGGGCATAACATAACCCAGGGAGCCAGCAACATCTCCTTCGGTCTGCCTGACCGCGAAAACATTAATAACGCCTATATGGCTATGTCAATAATGTATGGCCTTACATGCCCCATCGCCAATCCGGAAAAGATAACCGGACTGGTACGGGCTGCCGATCTCGTCCTGGCAAGGGATGATTATGCAATCAGGTACATAGAGCATTATCAATCCAACCTTAAACACTGAACAGATTCAGCTATACATTCCGTGAGCTGCTGCCCGGAACTGAAGCCCTGGAGAAGATCATGGGATATTCACGGGGTGCTGCACCGGAGCCTCTCACCGAGGTGATAGGCGAGGTGTCAGAGGACCTGATTTCACTGGGTGATGTAAGGGCTGAGTATATTATATTTACCCCCGTTAAATGCAACAGCTTCATTAAAACAGTTGAGACAGAGGGAGTTGTATTTAATGTTAAGCCAATTATTTTCAGTCAGGTAAAGAAAGCCGAAGAAGTAGCCCTGTTCATATGCACCGCAGGCCCGGAGGCAGGTGAAAGAAGCCGGCGCTACATGAAGGAAGGAGACCTCCTTCGGGGTTATGTATATGATGTAATAGGTTCTGAAGTGGTGGAGAATGCTGCCGACCGGATGCAGGAGGCACTGCGTGCCTCAGTGGCTGCACGCGGCATGAATATCACAAACCGGTTCAGCCCCGGATACTGCGGATGGGATGTGGCAGAACAACATAAACTTTTCAGCTTTTTCAAAGATAATTATTGCGGTATCACCCTCACCGCATCGGCACTGATGAACCCCATCAAGTCGGTCAGCGGCTTTATCGGAATTGGCAGGGAGGTGATATATGCTCCCTATAATTGCAGTATGTGCGATGATAAGAACTGCCTCTACCGGGGCAGGAAGTCTACAAGGTCTGAAGGCCCCGACACTTCGTGTACGGGGTTTCGCTCCGTTTAATATGGAGCTCAATCTGAAAGTCCTTAAAGGCGAAAGCAGCCGGGTCGACAATCTGAGATCATAAGTCATAAGTAAAAAAAAATGAAGAATATAGAACTACTTTTGCTGGCCGGGTTTTTAAGCATATCGGCAGTTGGTTGTGCCCAGAACAATAGCATCAGTCAGGCAGCGACGGGCAATACAAATACCTTCAGCTATACAAATCCCATTACCAGAGATACTGCAATATCGATGCGTGATCATTTTATCATAAAGGTCGGTGACAAATGGTATGCTACCGGGACGTCAAATCCTGTATGGACAGGATCCAACCCGGGAGTCAGGCTTCTGGTTTCGGATGATCTTATCCATTGGAAACAACATTCATGGCTCATAGAGGCCGGCAAGTTACCTGAGGACTGTCCATATAACGGCAGGTTCTGGGCTCCTGAAATCCATTACATTCAAGGGAAATACTGGCTTACAATAAATAGTGGCAAAGTAACCGTGGAAGATCCAAAAGGAATGAGCACACACAGTGTCTGGCTGTTTTCGTCGGATGAGGTTACCGGTCCTTATAACCTTGTCAATGGGCCGCTCACTTCGCAATACAACAACGACGCGACCCTTTTTGAAGACGAGGATGGACAGGTTTACTTCTACTGTAGTGGAAATGGGCTCTTTCAGGCTAAAATTGATCTGAAGAGTGGTAAACTTACCTCACCGATAGAAAAGTTTTTGGATAAAAGGCAACCCGGCTGGCCAGAATGGATGGTGGGTGGAATTGAGGGTCCTTTTGTAATAAAGCGTGACGGTACTTATTTTATGTTTTTTTCAACCTGGACGCGCGGATATGAAGTTGGCTTGTTAAAATCAGAAAATCCGTTGGGACCATGGGAACTTGTATCGGGTCAGCCAATATTTGGTACCCGAAAAAAAGGTTACAGGCCTGAACTGGCAGTGGGTGGAGGGTATGATCATTTGATATTTCAGGACACTGAAGATCCCTACTGCGAAACCGGACACAATGCTCTGTTTGAAGGACCGGATGGCAATATCTGGAGTTCCTGCCATTATATGATGTATGAAAAAAGACCTTATCCATATAGTCAAACATTGGAGCCCTGGGAGTTAACCCCCCAAATGGGATACGAACCGGTCTTCTATGAAAATGGAAGGTTCTATATTTCAGGCCCTACCTGGACAGAGCAAATAGTAAATTATTAACTTGCTTCTTAATTTCTCCAGCACCCTGCAATCTGGCCCCATCGCAATCCCAACCTGCCAGGTCGGGACTTAACGCCCGGCCCGCTATCGCCTGTTATCAGTCCGGAACAGAGCCATACATCGCCTATCGGTATATCATTAATTGTAAGCTTGTTGGTGGCCTCAATTGTCATTGTATACGGCTCGCCTGCCGGTACCGGAGGCAGTTTAACAAGCCATTCGCCGGAAGCATCAGCAGTGGTGCTATAACGGGTTCCCATAAATTCAAGGGTAATGCTCTCACCGGGTGAAGCCCAGCCCCATGTTTTCAATTCTGCATCACGCTGGAGCACAATGCCATCACTTTTTAGCCGGGGCAGCCTCACCTGACCGTTCATGGGAAGGATGAAGAAAATTGCCAGCAATGTCGCGGAGAGGATATGAATTTTTGTTTTAATGGTCGTGGGTGTGTGGGTATTCGGGTTATACATTTCTTTATTCCCCCGAGAGCCTGCGGGTATCGGGGCCGGCTCGACGGGGATAGTTGGGTTTTGTTGTCCGTTCTACAATTCTTGACCCTCTACGAGGGTCATTAATGACTTCTGTCCCGCAGATATACAATTCTTCAAGCTCTACGAGCTTTCGCCGTTACACTCTTGCCTCTTGCCTCCTGCCTCTTGCCTCCTGCCTCTTGCCTCTACTGCCCGCAATAGCTCTCCGGCGGGCCGAGATATGATGGTCGCAGTCCACCTGTGTTCACAATTATCTTTTCGAGTACTATTCCCGGGTCAATCATCCACACCTTCAGGGTATGGTAGCCGGGTTCAGTAACAGTGATTTTTCCTGTAACGTACCGTGTACTGTTACGGACTGTCTCTTCCCATTCCCTGTTGAAGTTCTCGGCATTGAAACCCGCGGGAACGACGGTGATAAGTTGAGGTTCACCGTCATCAACAGAGAGACCGATTTTAAAGTCCCTGTCAGGCAGGAAGTTGAGTGAGGGAGCCATGTGCAGCACTGCTTCAAACTCACCTGTGGAGAAGAGATACATTTTATAGTCAAGCACTGGTGAATCTTTACCTGGCACTGCAGGAGGGGCATCGGTCACCGCCGAGGCACGCATGCCCGAGCGGGTTCTGCCATAGTCCTCAATGCACTGCCATTGCCGGTTCTCAGTATCATTGCTGGCAGAATAACTTTCCGCCTCCATTGATACATATCCGTCTGCCTCAACAAAACCTTCAACAGTGCCGGGGTCAGGAGTTACGGGCCGGAAGGCTGTTATTCCTATTTGCGTCTCACTGCCTGCCGCAGTGACAGTAACATATCCTTCGTTAAGTTCATGGGTCAGCTCATCCCAATTAACGGATACCTCCACTCTTTGCTGGTCAGTAATGGTTCCGGAGGTTTTGCTTATAATGATCCATGGCTTGCCCGGTTCAACATTGTATTCAAAAGGCTCGGTGCCGCGGTTAAAGATCTCAAAATATCTTGTCTGTTTATTGAAAACATCAAACGGGGGCAGAAGGGGAGACGTCTCTGATCCCGGCCATGCTTCCAAAGACCCTTCCACTGCCACGGCAGGCGATGTGCCCGGAGCTGTTTCAGGGCGCTTTAGCTTTATATGACGGAGGCTGTTCTCCGGCGGATCATTCCAGGCAATGTATCCAAGGTGAGCCTGGTCCATAAAGTGCTTCCACCTGCCTCCGGCATAGACACGGTTGTAGTAACCCATGAGTGCCGTGTCTGTCCTGAAGAGCTCTTCGGTGCGGTCAGCCATTTCCCCGGTTGCTGACCTCCCCTGGGAGGCATAGAGAGCATTCTTTCCTGCCGTGAAATAGAGTTCATTTACCACGGCGCAGGCCTTGACCGGGAAGAAGACCAGATGGAAGTATGCATCCTTCATCTCCTCCGGAATCTGTTTGCCAATAGCTTCCGCCTTGGCAACCAGGCTTTTGTATTCTTCAACAATCCTTTCTGCCTCGTTGTAGTTCACCAGGCTGTAGGTGTCAGGCCGCAGCAGTTCCGGCTTGCGGCGCCCGTTGAACCGGGTGTATTCTCTTATTATCTCAGCTATTTCGGCTGCATGTTCCGGTCCGAAAATAGCAGCTGCCCACTGCCGGGTCCAGGAAGCCATGTCATCACTGCCGAGTGCGCTGGTATTCCATCCGAGGTTCAGGAAGTACTCAATCGGGATCTCATATCCCCTGAAGTGTCCCACATTTACAATCCATATCCTGTCGGCGCCATACTGTTTGGCCAGTGACATCTGGTCCCAGATCTTCGGAATGGGGCTGGTGTTGATCCACTGGTAGCTTCGTGGCCCGCCGTGATAATCAAAATGGTAGTAAACCCCTGCTCCCCCGCTGCGTTTTCTCTCTTCGGCTGTTGGAAGGCGACGCACATTACCCCAGTTGTCCTCTGCCCAGAGCAGAGTCACATCGTCAGGCACCCTCATCCCCTCATAATAGTAATCCTGTACCTCCTTATAGAGACACCACATCTGCGGTACTTCAGTCACATCAGGATTTATCTCCTCAGAAATCATTTCGCGCTGCACCTTCACGATCTTTTCCAGCCTGGCGATATTGGCTGCCGGTCCGCCCGGTCCCATCTCCGTATCATCGGCTCCACGCAATCCGATCGTTACAATACTCTCATAATCACGGTTACGACGTATCCCGTCACGCCAGAACTTTACAAGGGTGTCTTCGTGATGAGTCCAGCTCCAGCTTCCCAGGGTTTTCTGGTAACGACGGTCCCACTCCTTCTGCGCCCTGATCATCGGTTCCTGGTGTGAGGTGCCCATAACGATGCCATACTCATCGGCCAGTGCCGCGTTGCGGGGATCATCCTCGTTGAAGGCATTGTTCCACATTGCGGGCCAGAGATAGTTGGCTTTAAGCCTGAGCAGCACCTCGAAGATCCTGGAGTAGAATTCACTGCCATAGTTTGCCACACCTGGAGGAACAGGAGGGTTTACTGAGGGTGTCACATCGCCGTATCTGTAGGCGACCCATCTTGTCAGTGCCGGGTACTCATCGTTAAGGAAGATGCCCCGGTATTTTACCGAAGGTTCGCCCCATACGTAACGGCCGGGATTAACATAGAGTTCACTGCTCTTCCGGGCCGGCACGTCGGCCCACCAGTACCAGGGTGAGATGCCTGCCTGCCTTGAGATCTCATATATCCCATAGATTGTGCCCCGCTTGTCGCTCCCTGCTATCACCAGGGCTCTCTTCACTCCGGGGAAAGGCTTTTCAACAGTCTGGATAAGAAATGATTCCCATTTACCCCGGATATCAGTTACATCTATCCTCCCCTTGCTTATCAGCCGGTCAATCAGTGCACTCCTGCCTATAGTGCCGGCAATCACAATAACTTCAGAACGTACTGCTTTTGAGGATGATATCATTACAGGTCTGACTCCGGTAACCATCTCCAGGTCATTCTGAAGGTCACTGAGAGCCCTGACTACGCCTTGCCATTCTCCGGGACTGACACATAGCGTGGCGGCCCTGCCAGAAGCAACCAATGGGAGTGATCCGGTCATGTCCGTACCGGTAACGATCCGATTATCTTCCCCGGGCATACCGGCAAGGGGCAGGCAGCAGAAGGAAGCGGTAATGAAAAGTATGGAGATTAACCTGGGCATAACGGGGATGTTATTTGAGTTTTAGATTTCCAGTACTACTGTCGTAATTGAGAACGGCTTCAATACAAGATACTTATCCTCGCCTATTGTTTCTATTGGTTCGTAGAATGAAGAAGCTTCAGTCTGAACGGCACTTATTGAACTTATGGTCTTGCCAGTAACGCTGAACTTTAAATTAGCTTCATCGTTATATGGATTGACGGCAACTACGGTTATTTTACTGCCGGCAGGATCCATGAAGGCGGAAATGGGCATCGTGGGAAGTCCGGTATCTATCTTTACCCGTACATATCCTTTGTCGATCTCTTTTGAGAAATGTTTCATCACATAGTAAAAGGGCGTAAGAGAGTATGTGCCCGAACTGCCAAGTTTGATCATTGAATGATCATCTCCGTCGTGCCAGGCCATCAGCCAGTAGAGATAACCCGCGGCGTTGGCTTCATTCAGGTTCTGAATGATGAACCACGCGGTATTGAGCCAGGTGAAGTTTGAATACTCAGTCATGATACAGGGCTTGTTGCCAAAATTATCACGTATCATGTTGAGGTCTGATTTTGTCTGGACTACCAATGTTCCGGCATTGTAATTATACGTATGGTAGGCATAGGCTGCCAGGTTAGGGTTACTTTTAAGAGGGTTTGAGAAAACGGTGAAGGTATTGCCGCCCAGTTTGCTGCTGAAACCTATGTTTTCAGCCTCGGGACCGATCATCTTCGGCGGATTTGTCCGTGTGCTGATCTTATTGTAAACAGCGTCGAAGGCTGCATCATACCCGGGGAATTCCGTTGTTTCTGCGGGCCGCCACTCACACGTCTCCCAGTCGGGTGTGACCCATCCGGGTTCATTCTGAATGCTTATGTAATCAGGCTGGAAAGTAAGGTTGTCAAGCATGTCATTCCAGTATCCTGCAAAAGCGTCATACATGAAGACTCCGTTATCTTTCCTGAGGGTTCCCTCGCGCAGATTGCCGTTGCTCTTCAGTGCCGAGGGAGGGGTCCAGGAGCTGACCAGTATCTGAATGGCGGGATTATACTGCCTGGCAATGGAGCTGAGTTCGCCGGTGACAGTCCAGAGTGTTCTGATTGATGCGTTCTCCATGACATTCGGGCTTTTCACATCCGGATAGCCATTGGGATAGTAGTTGTTCTTGAACCTGATCATGTCCGTCCCCAGGTCTTCGAATAGCAGCTGACAGATGTCGTTTTTCGAGGGGCTGATTATTATCCTGTCGGCATACCATGTCAGTGATCCTCCGAATCCGATCATCTCCTGGTATTGCACGGCAGGATCAACTATGGCATTCACTATTACCGGGACAATATCCGGCTCCTCAGGTCCTTCAGGATCACCGCATGACTGGCACAACAGAATCATTCCTGCTGAAATTGCATAGACTATCAGTATTTTCATAAAATCAGAATTCATTAAACCTATGAATCATTTCAAACAAAAGGTCCTATAACAATCCCTGTTTCAGGGTTTTAAACAACGGTCAGCACCTTGTTATGCAGATCCCACTCCCTTGGCGAAGATCCTGTCATTATCCCGAAATCGCCAGGATCCAAGACAAAGGTGTTCATTCTCACCAATGTCAAGATATAAGCCTTCCGATAATTTCTCTGTATGCAGATTTACAATACGTTCCATACTTATTTCTGCATTAAAGCAAAGATAGTGATTAATTGTCAATTTATCCCTTTTTAAAATGAACCACAACAATACTGCATCACCCATTCCAGGCTTTAGCCCGGGGTGCCTGCGCCTGTTATTATCACCCGGGCTCTAGCCCTGGCTTTGATGATAAAAAAAACGAAATATTAAAATAAAATGATAGATTTACCAAAGGTTTTCTCCGTGAAAAAGCTTTCATTTGGACCGCCTTCAATGGGTCAATTGGTTCCACGGAATGGGGTCAGATTGACAGGCGTATGTAAATCTTCAACTAATAATAAAAAAGTATGAGCCTAGCTTCTCAAAAGATCACAGTGTTCGAAAAAGTAGGGTATAGCCTGGGAGACTTTGCCGCGAACCTGGTTTTCCAAACATTAATTACTTATTTGGCTTATTTCTATACAGACATTTATGGCTTGAAAAGCACCGATGCCTCAATAGTAATGTTAATTGTCGGCCTGGTTGCCGCATTTGGGTTTAATCCACTGATTGGCATATTGGCTGACAGAACCAATTCGAGATGGGGCAAATTCCGGCCCTGGATATTATTCACTGCTATTCCTCTTGGTGTTATTGCCATACTGGCCTTTTCAACGCCGGATTTTTCATACAAAGGAAAATTAATCTATGCTACTACAACTTACACTCTGTTGTTGTTGATGTATGCTTCCAGCAATCTTCCGTATGCAGCACTGAGCGGTGTCATAACCGGCGATATGGGAGAAAGAAATAGCATCTCATCTTATCGTTTCGTTGCTGTGATGTTTGCACAGTTCTTTGTACAGGTGTTCATGCTGCCGATTATTGAATATGTCGGCCATGGAGATAAAGCCGCCGGGATTGAATCAGTTATGACCTGGATGTCAGTCATTGGCACTGTAATGTTAATTATTTCATTTCTTTCAACCAGAGAGCGTATTGTTCCGGATGTGGAACAAAAATCATCAGTTAAGGATGACCTTTCTGATCTTTCGAAAAACAGACCCTGGCTTATAATGCTTGTCTTAACCATCTTGGTGTTCGTCACTCTTGCGATGAAAGGAGGCGCTTATGTATATTATTTTAATAATTACGTGGATGAAGCTGCCCTTACCAGATTTATTCACCCGATTATTACCGGTCTGTCAGGTATAGGCATCAATTTCTTTGGATCAGACCCGGTTTCTGCAGGCTTTGGTTTATTTAATGCAGGAGGTATAATATTTATGATTGTTGGAATATCATTATCAAAGAAGCTCGCAGATAAATACGGTAAACGTGATGTTTATAAGTATGGGTTACTTGCTGCTGCCATTTTTGTCCTGATCTTTATATTTTTCAAACCCGAGAGTGTAATCTTAATGTACACCTCGCAGATTCTGCATGGATTTACTTATGGGATTACCATCCCGATTCTTTGGGCCATGATTGCTGATGTTGCCGACTATTCAGAATGGAAAACAAATCGCAGGGCAACTGCAATTATCTTTTCTGCCATGATGGTAGGCCTTAAGGCAGGGCTTTCAATAGGAGGTGCTCTGGTTGCGTGGATCTTAGGTTTATACGGATATATCCCTTTAGAAGGTGCGGTTGCCGGGGCAGAAATTGTTCAACCTGAAACTGTTGCTACCGGATCAAAAATGCTTGTCAGTATTTATCCAGCCATCCCCTTCCTTATAGGAGTCGGATTACTGTTTTTCTATGTTATTGATAAAAAAATGGAAGTAAAAATTGAGTCAGACCTCAATGCCCGCAGGGAACAAGTGGTTCTTAACCGATTTTAATTAACAAAACAGAATAAAAATGAAAATCAAGACCATTACCGCAATAATTGCCATTATTTTTATGTCAAACATATCCGCTATGGCGCAAAAGACAATAGCTAAGGCTACCAAAGGCAAATTTCTTTTTGGAGTAGCTGTTAACATGCAACAGGTTAACGGCAATAACCCCATAGAATCAGAATTGATTGCCAGGGAGTTCAATGCCATTGTTGCCGAAAACTGCATGAAGCCACAGCCGATTCATCCGCAGGAAGACAAATACCACTGGACAGATGCAGACAAATTTGTGGCATTTGGAGAAAGAAACAAGCAGGCTATAACAGGGCATTGCCTTATCTGGCATTCTCAGATAGGCAGGTGGTTCTTTATAGATGAAGAAGGTAAGGATGTTTCCCCGGAAGTTCTCAAGGAACGCATGCGTCAACACATTACTACAGTTGTAGGTCGGTATAAAGGTCGTGTGAAAGGCTGGGACGTTGTAAACGAGGCCTTTGAAGACGACGGCACATACCGCAAAAGCAAATTCTACCGGATACTGGGCAAGGACTTCATCAAATATGCTTTTCAGTTTGCCCATGAAGCCGACCCGGATGCAGAATTGTACTACAATGATTATAATGTAGAAACTCCCGCAAAATGCGATGCGATTGTGGAACTTGTAAAAGAACTCAGGGCGGCAGGATGCAGAATTGATGCGGTTGGTTCCCAGGGACACATGCACATGGATGATCCTACACTTGAAGCGACAGAGACCAGCTTAATGAAACTCAAAGCTGCCGGTGTGAAAGTTCATATTACTGAATGGGATATTTCAATTCTTCCAAGTCCGTATTCCGGTGCGAACATTTCTGCCCGCTTCACCTATTCAAAGGAGATGGATCCCTATCGTGAAGGTGTTCCCGACTCAGTTCAACAGGCATGGAACAAACGCGTACTTGATATGTTCGAACTCTTTCTGAAGCACAATGATGTGGTTGATCGCGTCACACTGTGGGCATTGAACGACTCCACATCATGGCTGAACAATTTCCCTATCCGTGGAAGAAAGGATTATCCTGTGCTTTTCGACCGCAATAACCAGCCCAAGAGCGTGGTTGATGACATGATTATAATGGCAAAAAAATACAAGCGAAAAAGATAAAGAAGCTTACCCGGATCACATCTGATGACCGTAAATAATACAGAAGAAAATAAATTATAAGGAGAAACACAATGTCAAAGGAGAGAGATGATTTTGTTGCAGCGAAAATCGCGAAAATGAGCCTGCTGGAAAAATGCGGCCAGCTGCTGACCTTCACCTGGAGAGGAGCTATCCCCACACCATCGGGGATCGAACAAATTACAAAACTGCATGCAGGCGGCATTTGCCTGGAACCATATGCACTCGAAACATGTAAAAATCTGTATTGGGGACGCTCGCAGGTTGATCCTAATTTTAAAAAGCCCGATGATTATTTCGACATTGCGCACACATGGTTCAATTCCCGCGCCTTTGGCGTGAGTGTAACGCCTGAAGAACTCACCGAAGCGCTCAATAATATGCAGAAAATTGCTTTGAACCGGCCTTCGGGAATTCCTCTGCACGTTACAATTGATATGGAAGGTGATTTCAAGAACGATTATACAGCAGGCGGTGTGCTTCAGTTTATTCCTCCGATGGGTATTACAGCCATCGGGGATGTGGATCTTGCTTACAAAATAGCAAATCTGATGGGCCGTCAAATGGCCGCAATTGGCGTAACCCAGTTCTATCATCCGGTATGCGATGTAAATATCAATCCGCTGAATCCCGAGATTGGCGTCCGGTCATTCGGTGATGATGTAAGCGTTATCTCAAAATTCATTGATGCTACTGTCCGGGGATATGAGGATGCAGGTATCACTGCAACTATTAAACATTTTGCCGGTCGTGGTGATTCGGCGACTGACGCGCATGATGTACTCGATGTGTGCCGCGGCGATAAAAAGCGCATGCAGGAAGTTGAGTTGGCTGCATTTCAGGCAGGTGTCGATGCCGGCGCATCGGCCCTTATGACAGCACATACCATTTTCCCGGCTTATGATGATGAGTACCCGGCTACCCTTTCCAAAAAGATCCTTACCGATTTGCTAAGAGGTGAAATGGGATTTGATGGTATCATTGTTTCCGACGCCATCGGTATGGCCGCAATCCTTAAAAAATGGCCACTCCCGCTCGCATGTGCCATGGCGATCAAAGCAGGTGTTGACACTATCCTGCTCAAAGCTGACGACGAATCCCGCTCACAATGTCTGTTTGGTATCAAGAGCGCCGTTGAAAACGGAACTTTGCCTGAAGAGCGCGTGAACGATGCTGTCCGCCGTCTGCTATGCAGGAAATACGATCAGGGTCTGTTCGAAAAAGCCGGCAAGATGGATCCGGCCGAAACCGCCAAAATTGTCAGGAACAAGGAAAACAGGGACTTTTCCTGGGAAGTTGCGCACAAAGCTCTGCTGGTAGTCCGCGATGACAAAAAACTGCTGCCCCTGAGCAAAGACAAGAAAATCCTGGTGATCGAGCAAACAATCCCCTATGAATTCCTCGGAAAGGATTTGTACAGTCATGCCCATATGTTCTGCGAGCAAATGGTCAAGCATTCCACTAACCTGATTCTTGATGACACCCCGTTCCATGCTGAAGAGGAGGACATCGAAGAAGCGCTGCGACTTGCAAAAGAAGCTGACCTGGTGGTCATGACCAACTACTACGCACGTATTGAAAAGCGCGGCAATAATACCCATCTGGTCAAAGCCCTTAAGGCCGCGGGTCATACGGTGGTGGTCGTTACAAACTTCCCGTACAGGAAGGGAACAACTACTGTAGCCGATGCTGTCGTATGTAATTTCTCGGGTACACCCGATTCAATCAGGGCTTCAGTTGATCTCCTTTTCGGAGCAATCAAACCTTATCCTACCACCAAGATGCCGATTGATCTGAGTGCTGAACAGAATCTGCCGGAAGAACCAGATCCCGCCCCCAGAAAATCGCAGGAGAAAAAACCCGGTAATGTATGGGGAGGGAAGTGCTGAGACTTATAATACGGAAAGATTAAACTAACATGCTGAGCGCCGGTGAAGATTATTAATTCAACACTGGCGTTCAGATTAATCCCAGGGGTGAAACTGTCTGCAAATTGCCCTCATTTTATATTTATTATTACGAAAACTAAGCGAGAATAAAATGACAAAATCAACATCCTTTAACATTCAGGATATCTACACAATCAATGGCAATGAAATCGCAAAAATTTATGAAGAGAATTTCATGTCAGTGCATTTCCAGGGAATGTCCAAATGTCTTCAGTTTCCTCATACTGTGGCATTGCAAGGCGCACCTACCTGTTCGATAGGTATTTCACCGTATGGTTTATATAACCGGTTTAACGATGCCGGTCGCCTTATCCTGCTGAATCAGAAAGCGGTTCAGTTCGGCTCAGCGCCCTATATTCGTATTGGTGATGATTGTATAATGCTGACGCAGAAACTGCCGGGTGAAACTGAACTCCCCGATGATATCCCGGCAGTTAAAAACTACTATCCTGCTCCGGTTGAGAAAGAGAACATTGCAATGACAATTGCAACTCCCTCGCTGGAGATTGCCTATAAATTTGAAAATGTGAAAGTCGTCAGAAGACTGATTTCTCCTTTATTATCCGGGGGAGAACAGACATTGATGCCCCTCGGGGTTGAAGAATATGCAGTTGAAAACGTTACCGGATATGAACAACAGGTCACACTCGTAATACCAAGGCCATCACTGGTCAATCTCCAGGAAAAGGAGCTCAAACCCACCGATCAGGACAGTGTTTTTGTAGCTACTGCTGCAGTTAACGGACAGAAACATGAAGAGTTCCGTCTGGAAGGTATCCGTGGTGTAATTATGGGCAGCAATGACAGTCAGAACAGGATGGCGATAGCTGTTGCAGACGTTCCGGGTGTTGCCGTGGATACCCAACCCTATTTCTGTCTCAATAAATACTCCGGTGACCTTCTGCTGAGCAGTGATGGCAGCTTTTATGAAAAACGGCAACCTGTTATCCGCAGTGATTATGGGGCAGCTGTCAGTCTGACGTTTACGCTGGGACCATTTGAGTCAAAGACTGTTCCTTTCGCTGTGGCTCTTGATTTCCCCGTACAGGATTATATTGACGGAACTACTTTTGAAAGAAAATATGTAAAGAACTTTTCAAATGCTGAGACGCGAATCCTGGACCTGGTAAAAATTGCGTTGACCAGTTACCCGAAATGGTGGAAACGTACCATTACAATCCAAAAACGGATCTTTGATCTGATCTCTGCCTCTTCTTCCTACAAGGAAGACCGCGAAGGAGCATTGCGGCTGACAAGGTTAATGCTGAATGAACTTCATTTTCCATTGTCCAACGCCATCGTCTGGGTAGATGATGAAAACGGTGAGAGGGCCCGGTTTCTGGAATGTTTTGACTATGCATATATCGATCCTTCGGATGTGGATTGGTATTCGATGGTATTGCTGATGCTTTTCCCAAAGGTCGAAAAAGACCTGTGCCAGGCATTTATCAATTCCATCGAGGCGGTAGATCCGACACCGCGATGGTATCATCACCACGCTTCTTTTGTGCAGGCACAGATGCATTTTAATGAACACCGCGAGGAATACGAAGGCGTATCACTTAGGCAGATCCGTGATGATTTCAAGACCAAAGGCAGTGTCGCCCATGATGTCGGTGCCATGCCCAAAGGTCATCCGCTGCGCAACGTGAGTGACTATGCATGGTACAATAATAATTACTGGGTCGATCTGTATCCCAAACTGATGATGCGTGTGTTACGCAATGTAAAATTCACAGGGGATATGGAATTTCTCAGATCGAACTGGGAAACGATGAAGTTCGGACTGGAATCGTTGCTGAAACTTGATTTTGACAACGATGGGATCCCTGAAGGTCATCCGGACGATGTTAAAAATACTTTTGATAACCTTGTGCTTTTCGGCGCTGATGCATATGATGCAACTCAATTCCTGGGAGGATGCCAGGCATTGATCAAAATGGCCCGGATGCTTGGTGAAAAGGCTGATGAGGAATACCTCCAGAAAAAGTACGATAAAGCATGGAACAGTTTTGAGAAATTATGGCGCGAGGATGTAAATAAAAAAGGTGAGAAACTTGAATATTACGTTACCTGTTTTGATCCTGAATCAGGAAATACGAATACGGATGTATGGACCAATCAGCTTGACGCTTTATGGTATCTGACAGCTATTGGCGAGCCTCCCGCAATTCCGGAAGAACGGGTTAAAAAGATTCTCAAGGCTGTTTATGACACAAATCGCTCGTTTATGGGCTGGGCCATGTGTAAAACCAAAGATGGAGAGCCAGTTGAATCTGAACAGGGGCAGGATGTGTATACCACTACGAATTATGTTTTCGCCCAGTTGCTGGATTATTACGGTATGGTCGAAGAAAGCAAAGAGGTTTACAAACATATGGATCGCGTAGTATTTAACTATGCAAATACACTGACAACTCCGGATAATCTCCGGGCAGAGCTGGAGCTTGAAGCCGGTGAAAAAGAACCCTGCCCGCATTATATAGTGGCAGCATATCCCCGGCCCGGTGCTATATGGTCACACCTGGTGATGAACCACATCAAGGATCTGCAGGCGAAAAACAAGACCATGACAATCGGGCCGGAAGACCTGATGCCTTTCTATCCCTGGTTGCTGAGTGACTCGGAAGAATAAACTAAACAAACCCTTATTACTTTAATGAACATAAAAATCAGAAGTCGGTTGGTATGACAAAAAAATATGATATCACATTTGTCGGGCACATGTGCTATGATGAGATCGTTCCGTTCGGAGGAACGCCACGTGTAGCTCCGGGAAGCGCTGTCTTATGCGGGGCCATGGTTGCTGCAAGAGTTGGCAGGAAGGTTGCCGTAGTTGCTAAAATGGCCATGAAGGACGAGGAGATCCTTCAGCCCATGAAAGATCTGGGCATTGATTGTTATCTTATTCCCAGCGCAGAAACTTCGTATAACAGGGTTGTACACTTTTCTGCAAATGTCGATGAACGTGAAATGACCCTTATCAAATCGGCCGGGATAATCGATATTAAGGAGATTCCTGAATTGGATTCAACATGTGTTCACCTGGCGGGAATTTCGGATACCGAATTTGACATGCCACTCATGAAGGAGATGAAAGCCAGAAACTTCCCAAGCCTGTCGGTTGATATGCAGAGCTTTGTTCGCCATATCAATCCCGTGACAAAAAACCACGAGTTCAGTGACGTGGCAGAAAAAAAGGAAATTGCCGCAATGATGGACAAACTGAAACTGGATGTTGTGGAAGCCAAACTTCTAACCGGCACGGATGATCTTGAAAAAGCTGCAATAATCGTTGAATCATGGGGTTGCCCCGAAGTTTTAATCACACATTCCGAAGGAGTGCTTGCGAGGGTCAAAGGGGAAACATATTATGAAAGATTCTCCAACAACAGTGTAGCTGGCAGAACCGGCAGGGGTGATACAACATTTGCTGCATACCTCTCACACAGATTGGATCACAATGTTCGGGAGTCGTTGAAGTTTGCTGCTGCTCTTGTATCAATAAAAATGGAAACACCCGGCCCGTTTAGCGGAACACTTGATGATGTTTATAAAAGACTGAAAGAAAAACATTCTTGAAAAGGCCAGATATAACCGGGCCGGCTACTGCTACTGCCAGACGGCCTGCAAAGAACTGCACCGCAGTTGCACCGTCACCGGGACTAATCTTCTCTTTAGCAGATAGTTTTCCTGTTTCCGATTGCATAATCATTTAGTTATTTTTAGATACGCAACCGATTGCAAAAAAATAGTTCAGAAAATTTCAAAAATAGCGGTATTCTTACTTATTTTGAAGAATTATGACCGGAATGAAGAAAAAGGCCGAGGTCACCATCTATGATATCTCCAGGGCGCTGAATATCTCGGCATCAACGGTCTCGCGCGGCCTGAACAACAGTCCGCAGGTCAGGAAAGACCTGCGGAAAAAAATTATGCAGACGGCACAGGAGATGGGATATCAGCACAATAAGTTTGCCGCTAACCTGAGACAGAAAAGGACAAGGACACTGGGGGTAGTCATACCCCGGATAGACAGCCACTTCATGTCATCAGTCATCTCAGGTATGGAGAAAGTGGCCAATAATGCCGGTTACCAGCTTCTCATCAGCCAAAGCGAGGAGTCGGCCAGACTTGAGGAGGCAAATATCCATGCACTATTCAACAGCCGGGTAGACGGCATGCTGGTATCACTCTCCTATGAAACAAAAAACAGCGACGGATTCAGAAACATCTTCCGGAAGAATATTCCCCTGGTCTTCTTTGACAGGGTGCTGGTATGCAATAACTGCGTCAGTGTCATAATAGACAACTACCTGGCAGGATATGAGGCCACCGACCATCTTATCCGGCAGGGGTGCAAAAAGATAGTGCATGTTGCAGGAAGCCTGAACAGGAATGTGTACAATGATCGATACAGGGGTTACAGGCAGGCATTGTCTGACAACTCCCTTCCGTTTGACGAGAAGATGCTCATAGTGACCGATCTGGGTGATGGCTCAGGGGTGACCATACTTAAACATCTGCTGAACAACGGAACAATGCCTGACGGTATCTTCACAGCCAATGACAACTCGGCCGTCTCACTCATATGCGAGCTGAAGAAGAAGGGGTACCGCATCCCTGATGATATTGCTGTTGCCGGATTCAATGACGATCCCGTTTCACGGATAGTTGAACCCAATCTTACAACTGTGCATTACCCGGGCAGGGCAATGGGAGAGGTGGCCGCCTCAACCATGATAAGGATACTCGAGGGCACACAGTACGAAAAGGTGAACACTATAACCCTGACACATGAACTCATTATAAGGCAGTCGTCACTCAGGTCAGGCAAAGAATGATACATATGACAAGGAGATCATTGCTGGTAATATTACTTCTGGCGCCCATGCTGGTGACGCTGAGAGATGACGGGCAGTTTGAGCATGTAGGGCAGATGCTCGGGATACAGGCTGCAGAGGCCCGCTGTGGGAAGGATGCCTGCCTCCTCTATTATCAGACATTCTCACGGATGCCCTTCCCTGAAGGGGTTGAGCAACCACTGCATAGCCTGGAATATTACCGCGGTTTGAGATTCCATTATGTTCCCGGCATTTAGTTATTGTTGAACAAAGCTTACCTGACCTATGAATGACAGACACTGGGAGACCCTTTTAAAGGTTATCAACGGAGAAAAAACAGAAGAGAGGCCTGTGGGATTCATCATTGACAGTCCATGGCTGCCCGGCTGGCATGGAACAACAATCCTTGAATACTTTGCTGACCCTGTCACCTGGTTCGAGGCTAACCTCCACGCCCAGGAAGCTTTTCCTGATGTGATGTTCCTTCCGGGCTTCTGGTCCGAGTATGGGATGTGCACGGAACCTTCGGCGTTCGGAACCAAAATGGTATGGACTGAGAACGATTTTCCCCACCCGGTTAAGCTGAACTGTTCCACCGAAGCCATATCGGCATTGGTAAAACCCAACGTTAAGACTGATGGTCTTCTTCCCTTCGTCATAAGCCGCATGGCGAAATATGAGGATAAGGTTAAGGCAACCGGATGTCACTACCGCTTTGCTGTCAGTCGCGGGCCACTCAATATAGCCAGCTTCCTGTTCGGCACCACCGAGTTTATGATGGCACTGGCGGTCACCCCTGACGAAGCACAGAAGGCACTGACGGTAATAACCGACTTCGTGATTGACTGGCTGGAGCTGCAGCGTGCCAGGTTCCCTGACATAGAAGGCATTCTGGTGCTGGATGATATAGTGGGTTTCCTCGGTCAGCCTGACTTTGAAACATTCGTCCTGCCTCACCTGAAGAGAATATACGGCACATTTAATGCAAAGGTTGGCTTCTTTCACAATGATGCGGCTGGCGTGATTACAGCCCAATACCTTAAGCAGATTGGTATCAACCTCTTCAACTTCAGTTTCAATCATCCGATCACGGAGATAAGAAAACTTGCCGGCGAAGAAGTCATTCTTCTGGGCAACCTGCCGCCAAGGGATGTTCTTGCAATGGGTTCAGCAGCAGAAGTGGAGGCGGGCGTGAAGAGCATGATGCGCGAGGCCGGTGACACAAAGGGAGTAATTTGGTCATGCGGAGGAGGCATGCCCCCTGATGCACCTACGGAAAATATCCGTACATTTATCTCGACAGTGAGAAATTATTCCTAAAACAGAATCTGTATGCTATTATTAGGTATTGACCTTGGCAGCTCATCGGTGAAGGTATCCGTTATTGACGGAGAGACCGGAAGGGCTTTATCATCATCATCCTATCCCCCAACCGAGATGGAGATATCCGCTCCTTATCCCGGCTGGGCCGAGCAGGATCCTGAAGAGTGGTGGAACAACTTTACCCTCGCCCTGGCAGCATGCCTTAAACCGCTTGGCGCAAAGCGAAAAGATATTGGCGCAATCGGGATATCATACCAGATGCACGGCCTGGTGGTTGTGGATAAAGATCAAAAGGTGCTTCGCCCCTCAATCATATGGTGTGACAGCAGGGCTGTGGAGACAGGCGACAGGGCCTTCGATAAGCTGGGGAGGGACTTCTGCCTGCATCACCTGCTCAACTCTCCGGGTAACTTCACAGCATCCAAACTGGCATGGGTGCGGGAAAATGAGCCTGATGTCTTTAATAAGATTCATAAGATCATGCTTCCCGGCGATTACCTGGCAATGAAGATGACCGGTGAGATCAGAACCACCTTCTCAGGCCTCTCCGAAGGGATCTTCTGGGACTTCATGCGCAATGAGGTCTCCGAAGAGTTGCTGGATTATTACGGTATTGATCCTGCCCTCCTGGCTGAGCCTGCCGAGTCTTTCTCCATACAGGGAGAACTGACAGGCCGGGCCGCTGAGGAGCTCGGCCTGACAGCCGGTATACCTGTTTCCTACAGGGCGGGGGACCAGCCTAACAATGCGCTGTCACTCAACGTGCTGCAGCCGGGAGAGGTGGCCACCACGGCAGGCACGTCAGGTGTTATCTACGGGGTGACTGACAAAACCCAGTTTGACCCGATGTCACGGATCAACACTTTCCTGCATGTCAATCATACGGAGAGGCTGAACCGGCTGGGAGTGCTGTTGTGCATCAACGGCACGGGGATACTGAACTCCTGGCTCAAGAAGAATGCCGGAGCGGGGCTGACCTATCCTCAAATGAATGACATAGCTGCTTCTGTGGATCCCGGCAGCGACGGACTGTTTATCCTGCCCTTCGGCAACGGGGCGGAGAGGATGCTGCGCAACAGGGATATCGGTGCCTCTGTCCATGGACTCAACTTCAACATTCACCGGCAGGGTCATCTCTTCCGCGCCGCCCAGGAGTCAATAGCCTACTCCTTCCGCTTCGGGCTGGAGATAATGAAGGAGACAGGCATCAACCCCACCGTTATCCGTGCCGGCGAATCAAACATGTTCCTCAGCAAGGTCTTCCGTGATATACTCTCAAGCCTGACATCCACAGTGATTACATTATATAATACTGACGGATCGGTAGGCGCCGCCCGCGGGGCAGGAATAGGGAGCGGCTGGTTCAAATCAGAGCAGGATGCTTTTGAGGGGCTTGAGGTAACCGGATCCAGCGAACCTGATAATCAACTCTCCATGATCTATGACGCAAAATACATGGAATGGCTCGAGATACTTCAAAATTACTTTTACGAATAATTATAACGTTATGGCAAAAAAAAGCAAAAGTGAAATTTTTCCCGGTATAGGGAAGATTAAGTATGAGGGCAGGGACTCGAAGAACCCCCTGGCATTTAAATGGTATGATCCTGAGGCAAAGGTAGGCGGCAAAAAAATGGAGGATATCCTTCGCTTTGCGATAGCTTACTGGCATTCATTCTGCGGTGACGGCCTCGACACCTTCGGTGCAAAGACAAGGGATTTCCCTTATGACGGGCTGGAAGGTGATGACAGGATCAAGGTCAAGCTTGACATGGCATTTGAATTTTTTGAAAAGATCGGAGCACCCTATTATTGCTTCCATGATACTGACCTCGTTGGTGACGGATCCGTATTTGAGATTGAGAAACGTCTTGAGAAATGGGTCCCTGTCATAAAGGCAAGGCAGAAGGAGACAGGCATGAAGCTACTCTGGGGTACAGCCAATGTCTTCAGCAATCCCAGGTACATGAACGGTGCTGCCACCAACCCCGATTTTAACGTTTTAACCAATGTGGCCGTGCAGTTGAAGAACGCCATTGATGCCACTATCGCACTGGGCGGACAGGGTTATGTGTTCTGGGGCGGACGTGAGGGTTATCTCACATTGCATAACACGGACATGAAGCGTGAGCTTGATCATCTGGCCATGATGCTTACCCTGGCGCGTGACTACGCCCGCAAGAAGGGATTCAAGGGCACCTTCTATATTGAGCCCAAGCCCATGGAGCCCACCAAGCACCAGTATGACTATGATGCTGCAACGGTGATCGGCTTTTTACGTCACTACGGGCTTGACAAGGACTTCAAGCTCAACGTTGAGGTCAATCATGCAACCCTGGCAGGCCACTCTTTCCAGCATGACCTGCAGGTTGCTGCCGATGCCGGGATGCTGGGAAGCATTGATGCCAACAGGGGCGACTACCAGAACGGCTGGGATACTGATGAGTTCCCGACAAATATCAACGAGATAACAGAGGCGATGCTGGTCATTATGATGGCAGGAGGCTTCAAGACAGGAGGCATCAATTTCGATGCCCATGTGAGACGTAACTCCACCGATCCTGAAGATCTCTTCATTGCCCACATCAACGGCATGGACACCTTTGCCAGGGGCCTGGTCATTGCTGACCGCATTCTGAAGGACTCTGATTATCTTAAGATGCGCAAGGCGAGGTATTCATCGTTTGACAAAGGCAATGGCGCCCTCTATGAGAAGGGCAAGCTGACCCTTGAGGATCTGCGGGCACTGGCCATGAAGGCAGGTGAGCCAAAGAAAATCAGTGGCAAGCAGGAGCTTTACGAGCAGCTGATAAACATGTACATCATCTGATAAGGCGATGTCCTTTTTCACTCCCCTGCGCCGCTGGCAGCCTGCATTCAGGCCTTTCAGCAGGCCGCCGGCTGGAAGGCGTTTTCTTGCCCTGACGGAAAGGGTGGTTAAGGGTCCCCTCTTTGGATGCAGGATGTGTGGCAACTGCCTCCTCCAGGAGACAGCCTTCATTTGTCATATGGCCTGCCCCAAGGGACTCAGGAACGGACCCTGCGGAGGAGTGAACAATGGTTACTGTTATGTTGACCCCACCAGGCGCTGCGCCTGGTATCTGATCTATGAACGGTCACGGAGGATGCACCGCGAGCATAAGCTGCTCGAAGTGCTTCCTCCGGTTGACTGGGACAGGGCCGGCACGGAGACATGGGGAGAAGTGGTGCGGGCAGCCCGGAAGGCCGGATTCAAAAAATTGTTCATCCCTTCAGCCAGGGAAGGCAAAAAGCTGCGTGAGGTGCTGGAGGAAAAGGTCTTCAGGCCCATACGTCAGCCGGACTGGTGGAAGGGAGATTCCGAATATCATCCGCCCGCGGTGACCGAGCCGCAGTCGGCTCTGGAAAGAGAGCTGCGCAGCGGCCGTTTTGTCATCACTGCTGAGGTAACCCCTCCCCTGAGCGCTGCCACAGGGAGGCTGAAGGAAAAGATAATGCTCGTTAAGCCCTGGGTAGCAGCTGTCAACTTCACTGACGGATCGTCGGCGGTGCCGAGGATGTCAAGTGCCGCATGCTCCGCCGTGGCGGCTTCGCTGGGAGTAGATCCGGTGTTGCAGATCTCCGCCCGCGACAATAACCGCAACAGCCTGCAGTCAATGGCTATAGGAGCCAATGCCATCGGGGTGCATAACATACTATGCCTCTCCGGTGACAGCCCACGTGTAGGGCCAACTCCCCGGAGCAATATGAACATCAATGACATCGATTCGGTGCAGATGCTCTGGATACTGAGAAGAATGAGAGATGAAGGCATCTATCTTGACGGGAGAGAGATAAAGAACAGACCCGGCCTTTTCCTTGGCGCTGCGGCAGCGCCAAATTCAATGGATCCTGCCATGCAGGCCATACGAATAAGGAAGAAGATAAATGCCGGGGCTCAGTTCCTGCAGACAAACCTTGTCTTTGACCCTGACAGCCTCGATCCATGGCTGGAGCAGCTGGACAGGGAGGGACTGCTGGATAAGGTCTTTATCCTCGCCGGCATCTGCCCCCTTAAGTCGCTCAGACTGGCACGCTATCTTAATGATAATATCCCGGGAGTGAACGTGCCGGAACAGGTCATGAAGCGCCTGGCTGATGCCGGAGACCGTTTTGCTGAGGAGAGTATAGCAATCACAGTTGAGAACGTGAAGAAGCTGAGGGAGAAGAAAGGGGTGAACGGTGTGCATATAATGCCGCTCGGTTGGGAGGAGTCCGTCTCCCTGATAATTGACAGGGCCGGCCTCACGTCCGTGTCTGACTGATAATTAATATATTGTTTGTAAACAGGCAGCGGCAGGTCTCAGACCTGCCGCTGCACTGAATGACGTGAATATCCGGATCAATAGAATTTATATCTCAGATCCTTAACCTCTTTCTTGTCACGGATGGCCTGGTAGGCTTCATAGGATGCACGGATCTGGTAGCTGGAGTTCATTCTCTCCTTGACCATTGCCAGTTCTTCAGTTGCAGCCGGGGTGGCGTCATTGACCATGAACATGTAAACTCCGTTATTGCCTTCAACGGGTTTTGACAAAACCCCGGGCTCTGATGCTGAGGCTGCAGAAATGAGTGCCGGCTCTATTCCGGCTCCCGGTACCGAGTATGATCTGAAATTTATGCCGCTGGCATCCTGCACCGAGGTATTGTAGTGCGCTGCCAGCTCATTGATTGTTTTGCCTTCAGCAACAAGCTTCTTCATTTCATCGGCAATAATTTCCGCCTTCTTTTCCCTTGCAAGGATGAACCTGATATCCGTTGCCACATCTTCCACAGGTGCTATACCCTCTTCCTGAACCCTGGTGCAATAGGCTACAACATACCTGTCAGGTAGCTCAAACACCGCCTGGCTGCTGTTGTCAAGCACTATGGCGCCGGCTTTGCTGTTCTGAAACAGAGCCATTACAAGTCCTCTTGACTGTGTCAGGCCGGGAAGCTCCTTCTGATCCGGGGTGACATTCATTGCCAGTTTCTTGTTCAGGTTGCCCTCAGCAACGGCATTGTTGAACTTTTCGTAAGTGTCATTGGTGCCGGCAAACTGTGAAGCCTCTGAATAGATACGCTGGGTGGTACTGCTGCTCGGGATTACCAGCCGGTCAACCACGCCGATGTCATATTTCCTGACTCTGCGGCTCTGGTCAATTATCTTGATGATATGTATCCCGAAGGTTGTTTCGGCAGTGACAAGGTCCCCCTTCCTGTTGGTGAAGCATGCATTATTGAATGGTGTAACCATCATACCTTCACTGAACCATCCAAGATCGCCGCCTACCTGTGCCGATCCCTGGTCATCGGAATTGGCCATGGCAAGAGCATTGAAATCAGCTCCGCCCCTGACAAGGGCAATCAGGCTGTCGGCTTCCTTTCTTGCCTGTGCGAGGCTCCTGGCCGGGTTGGGTGAGAGCAGTATGTGTGCCGCCCTGACTGAATCAGGACGGTCAGCTATATCTACAATGCGAGCCAGTTTGTAGGCGCCGTCCTCAAGCCAGGGACCCATTACTGCAGACCTGTCGCCCGACTCTGCCAGCGGGCGCAGGCTCTCGGGGAGCTCCTGCAGTGACCGGAAAAAACCGGGATGACGTGAATCTGCAGTCAGATTGATATACTGCACAAGGTCAGTGGCTGCTGCAAAATTCTCCTTCTCGTTCTCTGCCCAGGTCTCAGTCTCCTTCATGTCAGATTCCGAGGGAACAACATCGAAGACAATGTATTCAATATCCCTGGTTGCTCCCCTTTTATAGTTTTCCTTGTGCTTTTCGTAATAGCTCTTTATCTCATCCTGGGAGACTTTTACGAGGCTGTCAGGAATAGCTGCATAATTGCGCATTATGTAGCTGAAATTGACAGTGTTGGTTGCCAGGCTGTTTTCAAATTCTGACTGTTTGCCGGTCACATAGAGACCTTTTGACATCAGGTTCACCAGCTTGGCATTGAGCCTGTCATTGATGATCTGATCCTCAAAGAAGAGCCAGTATCTCTTTGTTGCATCATCCGTCTCGGTGGCCTTCAGGAAATTGACCAGGAATGACGGATTGAACATGCCGGTGTTGGGGTCTGTGAATAGCTGTCTGACAATGGGATGGGGGTTTTCGCCAAAGACGAGCATCTCCACCTCGTCAGGACTGACCCCGAGGCCAGTCTTGTGGTAGGTCTTGTCCATAAGCTTCTCGGAAAGCATCTGCTGCCATACCTGTTCCCTCAGGCTCTGCATCATCTCATCATTCACCTCTGAGGTGCCTGACATCTTGTAGATATCAACAAGGTCCTGGACACGGGCTTCAAAATCCTGGTATGATACTGCCTCTCCGTCTATCAGTGCGAGCTGATAATATTTATCTGCCTGTCGGCGCTGGGATGTATTGTTCCCAAAAAAATCACTCACTACAAAAAGAAGCAGGGAAACACCAATCACTATTGCCACAAGCGGACCTGCCTTCTCTCTCAAATCCTGAAGTATTGCCATCTGAATACTATTTAAATAATGAATTTAGCTCTTGAAAAATACAGGCGACAAATATAACAAAAATCAGTTAAACAAAAGGATGCACTCTCTTCTCATTGAATTTAACTTCCGGCAAACATGATAATTCTCATTTTTAAGGTATGGCACGCTGTAAGTTAATATATTGGAAGAATGAAAAATGAAAAGCCATGTCCAGGAATCTGAGAGGCCTCTCATCCAGAAAAGGTCTGGAAGACAGCCTTTATGAGAATATTGCCGGAGCGGTACCGGAGGGCCGGAATCACCCTGAAGAAAGACTGAAAGCGATAGCCGGCGAGTTCATGACAGGTGACGCTGCCGTCCTGAGTGCCAGTTCCTTTTATGATTTTCTGCAGCCTGCCCATCATGCGAAAAAGGTTTATATGTGTGACGGCACTGCCTGTCTGACATCAGGGAAGAGTGATGAGGTAAAACGAAGCCTTCTGAAAAGCTACGGTGAGAATGAGATTGGCGTTGTGACATGCCTTGGTCATTGTCATTCCAATGATGCTTTCATGGTCAACGGGGAGATACGGCTATGCCATAACGGCGACCATCCCGCAAACGTGAGAGTAAGCTCCAATACCGACATGCCGGCGCTGATCACTCCCACAGGTGATGTCGGGGAATATTACAAACCGGCACGATTGTGGATTGGCAGGGCAGAGCATGCCCTGAAGGAGCTGGAGGTGTCAGGATTGAGGGGTCGGGGCGGCGCAGGCTTTCCGTTCCATGTCAAGGTGCGCTCATCACGTGATACCAGGGCTGACAGGAAGTATGTTGTATGCAACGGCGATGAGGGTGATCCGGGGGCCTTCTCAGACAAATGGTTGCTTGAAGAGAGGCCGCACTCAGTACTGTTCGGGATGCTGATGACCGGCATCATTACCGGCGCGGATACGGGTGTGGTATATATCAGGGGAGAGTACCCGCTGGCAGTGAGAAGGGTTAGGGAAGCTGTCAGCCAGCTCGGGGCTGCCGGCATAGCTGCAGGCGAGGGCGATGATCCGGTCTCAGGGTTCCGGTTTCATGTGGTGGAGGGCTCAGGCGCATACATCTGTGGTGAGGAGACCTCCCTGCTAAACTCCATTGAAGGACTGCGCCCCGAGGTGCGCACACGCCCGCCCTTCCCGGCAGTATATGGTCTCTTCGGCAGGCCGACGGTGCTGAGTAACGTGGAGACATTCGCCAATATCCACTATATCCTTGAGAAAGGAGGGAGAGCCTGGGCTGCCATGGGCACTGAGAAGTCGCCCGGCACGAAGCTGGTATCGCTTGACGGCGCGTTTAACAGGGCCGGACTGCTGGAAGTGAAGATGGGTACTCCGTTAAGAAGAGTCATTGACGAGATGGGAGGAGGAACAAGATATCCCGTCAAGGCATTCCAGGTGGGAGGACCTCTCGGAGGCCTGGTGCCGGCATCAAAAATTGATGACCTGACCCTTGACTTTGAATCTTTTGCCCGTGAGGGGTTCCTTCTTGGCCATGCAGGGATAGTCTCTGTTCCTGAAGATTTTCCAATGATAAGGTTTCTTGAACATCTGTTTGAGTTTACCAGAAAGGAGTCGTGCGGCAAGTGCTTCCCCTGCAGGCTGGGTTCAGCACGTGGCCTTGAGCTGCTGTCCGGTGCCGCTGCCGGGAAAGGGAAAATTGACCGCCAGCTTTTTGATGATCTCCTGGATACAATGCAGCTTGGTTCGCTCTGCGCACTGGGAGGAGGACTGCCGCTGCCGGTGAAGAATGCACTTCAATACTTCCGCGATGAACTGAAGGAATATTTCACAAATGAAGAGGCATGACCATGGAAAAGATTGCATTTATTGATAACAGGCCTTATGTGATCAGGGAGGGTGAAACCATCCTTGAGTTTGTCCGAAGAAACTCCGGTCATGAGCTTATACCTACTCTCTGCCAGGCTGATAACCTGGAGAACTATGGTTCATGCCGCATCTGCTCCGTGGAGGTGGCCCTGAAGGAGGACGGGCCCGGTAAGGTGATGGCATCATGCCATACACCCGTGGCTCCGGGATATTATATTTATCCTTCCACTGAAAAAATAAAGAGGCTGCGCAGGAATATCCTTGAGCTGGTGCTCTCTGAGTATCCGCCCGACAGACTTGAGCCGGAGCCGGGGATGGTGCCGACGGAGTTTCAGAGAGTAGTGGCTGCAGCAGGCATTGAAGAGGTGCGGTACAGGCAGAAGATCACCGTTCATGACAGGGACAGGAGCAGACCATATGTCTGGTCAGATCTTACTGAATGCATTAAATGCTACCGGTGTGTCAGGGCCTGTGATGAGCTGCAGGCCGAACATGTGCTGGGAATATACGGAAGGGGCGACGGAAGCCGGATAATCAAGGGCTTTGATACCTCCTTCCACGATTCGCCCTGCGTATCATGCGGGGCCTGCGTGCAGACCTGCCCTACCAATGCGCTCTATGACCGTTACTCGGCCAAGACCCTCAAGGCTGACGCCATAGTACGCACAACCTGTACCTACTGTGGGGTTGGATGCAACCTCGATGTAAAGGTTATTGACGGGGTGGTGAGGGGCATCCAGGCCCCGCTTGACAGCGCTGCCAACAGGGGTCATACATGCCTCAAGGGCCGGTATGCCTTTGAGTTCTATAACCACCCTGACAGACTGCGCTCACCCCTGGTCAGAAAGGAGGGGGTGCTGACAGAGGTGACATGGGACGAGGCATACGATTATACAGCCCGCAGGTTCAGTGAGATAAAGGAAAAGTATGGCCCTGATGCGCTGGCGGGCATCTCCTCGGCCAGGTGCACCAATGAAGAGAATTACCTGATGCAGAAGTTTTTCAGGATAGTGATCGGCACCAACAACATTGACGGTTGCGCCAGGGTGTGCCATGCCCCCACGGCCATGGGTATGCAGTGGGCTTACGGCACAGGCGCTGCCACCAATTCAATTGATG